>LDZT01010960.1_pt1 | contig 27088 bp, 26 predicted proteins | sample 615521 | NCBI WGS metagenome assembly LDZT01 (sample SAMN03408292, study PRJNA278302) | terrestrial metagenome | isolation source: oil reservoir sample SB1 | place: USA: Alaska, North Slope, Schrader Bluff formation | collected 2011-09 | reverse complement strand
AAAGTTGGAAGTCATATCACTTAGAAATATTATAGCTAAAGTATAAATAAAAAATCGAAAGAAAAAGAGCTAAAAAGTGATAAAAAGCTAAACCTCTTTTAGAGGTTCTGAAAGCCACCCGCTATGCGGGTGCGATATTTATTGAAAAGTGTAAGCCTAAAATAAATAATTTAGTATTGAATTTGTTAATTGAAGAGTTGTTTATTATAATTTGAAATGGTTTAGGGAAATCAAAATACCAGAGAGAGTGAGGACAAGAAATTAGATGAGTGTAGAAGATGTAAAAAAATATTTTAAAGAAAGGCAAATAAATTGTAAAGTTTCTGAATTGGAAGAAAGCACAGCTACAGTAGATCAGGCAGCAAAAGCGTTAGGGGTAAAGCCCGCTCTTATTGCCAAAACCCTATCCTTTAAATTAAAAGATGATAAGTGTATTTTGCTAGTAACTAAAGGTGATGCCAGGATCGATAATCGAAAGTATAAGGATTGTTTCAAAGTCAAGGCGAAAATGCTGAAACCTGAGGAAGTTTTTGAAGTTACCGGCCATGAAGTGGGTGGTGTATGTCCTTTCGGTTTGAAAAACCCTTTGGAGATTTATCTGGATAAGTCCTTACAGGAATTTGAATATATTTTTCCGGCAGCCGGTTCCGGAAACTCTTTTGTTAAAATGACTCCTGATGAATTGCAGAAAATTACTGGTAGTAAATGGGTAGATGTCTGTAAGACAGATAATAATTAATAGTATCAATAGGAAATAAGAGTTTATCTTAAATATTATTTAGATATGCTTGTCAAACCTATGAGAATGGGAATTGTTTATGTGGTAAGATGAATTTATAATAATATGGGAATATAAAAAAGTGATTGGAGAAAATCAGATGATTGATCTAACCATAAATAAAACACAATTAGAAAGAACTATTAACAGAGCCAAGGAAAGAAATATTATTATTCCTACTTTTGCTCAGATGAAAAATCCAGAATTAATCCCTGAGTTTATTAAAAAAAAGCTCCAAGAGATAGGCCTGTGGGATATAAATCCCTATAATCTTTTTCGGATTAGCTGGAAAAATGAGCCCAAAGAGAATGGCGGATTGTACCAGGGCGTAAATTTTATAGAAATTCCTTCTCAAATAAGCGGTGTTGATGCCCGAATTATAGCCTTGGTAGGTAAATGGTTTCCAACTGGTTCACACAAGGTTGGTGCCACCTTTGGTTGTTTGGTCCCTCGCTTGGTTACGGGGCAGTTCGACCCTACAACAGAAAAGGCAGTTTGGCCTTCTACTGGCAATTACTGTCGTGGAGGGGCTTATGTTGCCGATTTATTGTCCTGTGAATCAATTGCCATCTTACCTGAAGGAATGAGTCAAGAACGATTTGACTGGCTATCCAAGGTAGCTGGGGAGGTTATCGGTACCCCTGGTTCAGAAAGTAATGTTAAGGAAATCTTTGATAAATCCTGGGAACTAAAGAGAAACAGGGACAATGTAGTGGTATTTAATCAATTCGATGAATTTGGTAATCACCTATTTCATTATAAAGTGACTGGTAAGGCTATGGAGGAATTATTGCAGCAAGTCATTAGACCCGGAGAAAAATATAGGGGAATTGTCCTTACTTCTGGTTCTTCAGGTACTATGGGATGTGCCGATTATCTTAAAGAACTATATCCTGACAGTAAATTAGCAGTAGGAGAGGCCTTGCAATGTCCTACTCTGTTATTAAATGGTTTTGGAGCCCACAGAATTGAAGGAATAGGAGATAAGCATGTTCCCTGGATACATAATGTCAGGAATACAGATATGGTTATCGCTGTTGATGATGAGGATACCATGTCTTTGCTGCGATTCTTCAATGAACCGATTGGTAGAGAATATTTGATAGAACAGGGTGTTCGAGAATCATTTGTTGAAAAACTACCATTATTGGGTATTTCCGGAATAGCCAATATAATTGGGGCTATTAAATTTGCCAAGTATTATGAGCTGTGTAAGAATGATATTGTTTTAACAGTTTTAACTGATTCTATGGAACTCTATCAATCCAGGCTGGCAGAAATGAGAAAAGACAAACCTGAATATAGCAAGATAGATGCTGCTCTAACATACCATCAACACTTAAGAGGTTTATCTATTGATTATATAGATGAGCTAAATTATTTTTCAAAGAAAAGAATACATAATTTAAAATATTATACTTGGATTGAACAACAAGGGAAAGATTTAGAAGAGTTAAATGCTCAGTGGTATGATAATGAAAATTATTGGGGAACTATTCATAAACAAGCTAGCCAGATAGATAGTCTTATTGAATTATTTAACCAAAAAACCGGATTGTTAGAGAGGGATTAATTCTAAAAAAGAATAGGTTAATTTACAATAAATAATAATATTTCTAATAATATCATAGACTTTGCTTTTAAAAACAAATTCAGCATTTTTATGAGATGCTATTAATTCAAGAAGAGTGACAATGATGTCTAATAATTTTTTTTCTACTCATAGTCTGACGAAGGAATTTGGAGGAATCTTGGCTTTAAACTCCCTGGATGTAACTATACTAGCGGGAGATATTCACGCCATTATTGGGCCCAACGGGGCAGGGAAAACTACTTTGATTAATACTATTACTGGTTTGGAACAGCCAACAGCAGGCCAGGTATTATTTAAAGGAAATAGAATCGATCAGCTATCACCCGAATTAATCTTTGAACAGGGAATAAGCAGAACATTTCAGGAAGGCAAGATTGTCCCAGATTTGACGGTACTGGAAAATATAATGATTGGTTTTCAAAAGGGGAAACAGCATAATAACATCTATCATAATATTCTAAGTAAATTATTTCCTAAATTTAACCAGGAGCACATAGAAAGGGGAAAGGGGATAGAAATACTTAAAAATTTTGACCTGATTACCCTGTCTAATCGTTGGGCTGAGGATTTGGTTTGGTATGAAAGGCAATTGGTTCAGATTGCCAGGGCAATTGCGTCCGAACCAAAGTTTCTTCTATTAGATGAGCCGACAGCCGGAATGGACGCAAATGAGAAAAAAAGAATAGAGAGTAAATTAGTTGAAATTAATCAGGCTGGTATAACTATTATGGTAGTCAGCCATGATATACAATTTATACGAAATATTGCTACTCGTATTACAGTTTTAGATTTTGGCCAGACAATCAGTGAAGGAAAATCCGAGCAGGTATTGAACGATCCCAAAGTTTGGGAGGCTTATCTTGGTACAAAGTAAGGAAGGAATAATATTAAAAATTGAAAATATAACTGTAAATTATGGACCAATTATTGCCTTAAAAAAAGTAAGTTTAGAAATAGCCCAAGGAGAAATTATTGTACTTATTGGCTCCAATGGTGCCGGTAAAAGTACCCTGTTAAAATCAATAATTGGTTTGGTAAGACCTGTTGAGGGTAATATTATTTATCAAGGGAAAAATATTAGTTCCTGGAGCCCTGAAAATGTTACTCGTTCTGGAATTTTTTTGATTCCGGAAGATGGAGGTATTTTCAGGACCTTAACAGTAGAAGAAAATCTACAATTGGGTGCCTATCATTTTTTTAACCAATTTCAACAACAATTTAAGCTGGTTATGCATTTATTCCCTATATTAAAAGAACGACTGAAACAGCTTGCCGGCACCTTGAGTGGTGGCGAACAAAGAATTTTAGCTTTTAGCAAAGCCTTGATGTCTAATTCTCGAGTGTTAATGTTAGATGAGCCATCAATAGGCTTGTCTCCCAAACATATTGAACAAATTTTTAAAACTATGCGGGAATTAAATCGTCAGGGTTATACAATTCTACTGGCAGAACAGAATATAATGCAGGCCTTTAAATATGCCAATAGGGCTTATATTCTGGAAAATGGAGAAATTGTTTTACATGGGGACCCCTCTGATTTGAAGCAGCATCCCAGAATCAAACAGGCTTATTTAGGGACCCCATATTAAAAAAGGCGAATAAGTTGAAAATAATTATTGCTCAAGTAATTAATGGAATAGCATTAGGCAGTATATATGCTCTACTGGTAACAGGATTTAACCTGATGTTTCTAGTAGGCAAGATAATTCATTTTGCCTATCCCTATATTATGGTAATGTCAATCTATGCCTGCTGGGGACTCCTGCAAATAACCGATAGTTCTTTATTGGCCATTTTCGGTACTATACTAACTTCTATAGTATTACATATGATTGTAGAACCACTATTCCGCCATATTAATACCAGGGAAGGCACAATAGATATCAACTCTTCTTTTATATTATCACTAGGCATTGCCCTGATATTAACAGAGATCATGTCTCATCAGCTAAATTATGGGTTTCCTGTTTCTTTCCCCATTAACTGGATGAGTGATTCAGTGGTTTTGGAATTTAACCTTATTCGTCTTTCAGGTGGTCAATTATATACACTTTCTATCAGTATCTTGATTACTTTGATACTGTTTGTAACAATTTACCGGACTCAATTGGGCAGGGCTTTTCGGGCAATTGCAGAAAATATATCAATGGCCCGCTTACAGGGAATCCCAATTTTAAAATTAAATTTGTTGCTTTATGGTATTGCCGGATTGATTGGGGGAATAATTGCCCTCTTGTTTTCCATGTTGGTTGGTTCAGCTTCTCCCTGGTTAGGGGATTATATAGCTTTGAAGGTATTAGCCATAGCCATTGTAGCCGGTTTAGGAAATATGAAGGGAGGCCTTATCTGTGGATTAGCCTTGGGTATTTTAGAGTCATTGATTATTAATTTTTTTCCCGGTTCATGGTCGAATGCCATCGCATTTTTGCTAATGTTGCTGGTTATTTTGATAAAACCCAAAGGGGTTTTTAATAAAAATAGTATTGAGTCGTGAGTATGTAGTATGTAGTGAAATGTGGTGAGAATATATGATAGAAGATGGTATACCGTATAACGTGAATACTGCGGGAATATGTGAAGGCAAAACAGTATCGCGTAATCAGTATCGATTATATAGTAAAGATAAAACCAATTCAGGATGAAAGATAACATTTTGCGCAGCAATAAATATAAATAAAATATAAGAGGATAAATCACGCCAGAAAAAGTAGAGAACAAGGTACCAGCATACAAAACTTTTAAGACCTCAGAATCTGGCCAGAAGATATAAAGTTTGTAGCTGAAGGATTTAGAAGATATAGTGAATTTATTTCATTACTGCATTGATTTTTATAGTTTTTTCTTGGTTTCATATTTAGTATTTTAACTCAATACTACATACTCGATACTCGATACGCAATACTCAATACTAATTTAAAAAATTGGAGAAGAAAAAAGTTGTTATTAATTTATTATTTTTTAGTATTGACTGCAATTTATATCTTTATGGGTTGGTCACTCTATTTGCCATATAGAGTGGGACATTTAAATTTTTTGTCCATCTCAATTATGGCAATTAGTGCATATTTTACCGGCATTGCTTCCCGGGAATTGGGTTTGCCATTTATAGTAATTATTGTTTCAGGGATGTTAATAGGCATAATTATCAGCTACGGAGTATCATTGCTGGTGGGAGATGCCCCCTGCTTTACAGTAGTGATAGTAGGATTGACATCTATGTTTATTGTGAAGACAGCTGTTGAAAATTGGGAATATTTGGGAGGCAGTATTGGTTTTTTTGGGATTCCTACCACTAAATATTTACTTTTATGGACTTATATTTTGTTAATAGGAATAGGTTATTTGATATGGTTAATTGATAGTGCTCAGATTAGTCGAGAGGCAAGTGTAATATTTCATGATAGGCAGTTAGCGCTATCACTGGGGATTCAAAGAAAAAAAATTGCCCCATTTTTTCATTCCTTTTCCGGAATGCTTGCTGGTTTGGCAGGTGTCTTGTATGCATCATTGATTGGAGGGCTTACTATTGATTTTTTTGGTTTCGGCATAGTTGGTGCGTTAATGGCAATATTATTTGTCGGGGGATATAGTAGTATGTGGGGAGTTGTATTGGCTGCTCCTTTGCTAGGAGGTATTCCTATTTTATTACCTGATGCATTAACAGTATGGAAGCGGGTTATCTATGGTGCCCTGTTAATAATAATGATATGTTTTCGCTCAGAAGGATTAATTACCCGAAAACAAATTATCAACCTGAAAAATAAATTAAAAAGGTAAAAAATGTCATAATTTCTGCTATTCTTAATATTTAATTATGAATAAAAGTATAAAATTTTCATTTTAATGCAGTTTTTGCCTGACATTCTTGACTAAAAGTTATATAATATTTAATTAATACTTCTTCGGGGCAGGGTGAGATAATCAAATTATGATTATCAATTCCCGACCGGTGGTAGTTTTATTTCTGAAAAATATCAGAAGTGAAAAGCCCACGAGCCATTTTGGTTGATCCGGTGAAATTCCGGAGCCGACAGTTAAAGTCTGGATGAGAGAAGAAGGCATATATTTAAAAATAGCCCCGAAGAGATTTCGAGGGCTTTTTTATTTTAAAAGCCTTTCAATATTTCGAGTAAGTCTATGGAACATTTCTAGAAAGAATTTTAGAAATATAGAAAGGAGAAAAGATGAGTGTCAGACATATTAGTCATTATTCAATTTTTATTGCCCTGTCAGTAATTACTGGATATTTAATACATTTTCCGATTTTACCACAGGCACCTTTTTTGTTGTATGATCCAGGTCATGTTTTTTTATTGATTGCTGCTTTTAAATTTGGCCCGAAGGCTGGAATGCTTATGACATTGGTTTATGCTGCAATCTTTGCCCTGATTACTGGACAGGGCGGTCCTTATGGGGCAATGATGAATTTTTTGTCTACCAGTGCTTTTGTGTTAGTATCTTCATGGATCTATTTAAAACAGCATAATAAAAATGGTGCAATTATAGGATTAGTCTTAGGCGTATTAGCCATGACTATTATTATGGTCCCGGCTAATCTAATTATTACCCCTTTATATCTAGGAGTTGATAGGTCTATGGTATTGCAGCTTTTGTTGCCAGCTATAATTCCTTTCAACTTGCTGAAGGGGTTGATTAGCAGTGTATTAACTTTGCTGGTATATAAGAAGATTTCAGTATTCTTAAATCAAGAGGATATCATACCCAGGTAATTTTTTTTATTTCAGGAATTAAGTTATAATATGTAGTTAGATTTTTTGAAGAGAAGAAAGGAAATATAGTATGAGTTGGAAAAAAATATCTTTTCTAATTTTTTGTAAAACGTTTTTAATAATATTATTTATAGCAATGTTTGCCATCTCTGCAGTTTGTTCTCAGGAGAATAACGATGTTTGGAAGATTGACTTTCTGAATAGCTTGACCGGCTCTGTTGCCAGTATTGGTAACTATATGTCCTGGAGTGCCCAGAGAGCTGCTCAAGAAATAAATGAATCAGGTGGCATTAATGGGAAACCAGTAATTGTATTAGAACATGATACAGGTGATTCACCAGAAAAGGCTATCTCTGAAATGGCAAAAATAATTGATAGAGCCCTGGTGGTATTGGGTCCTGTACCAGAGGTATGTATCCAGGCAGCTATGCCCATTGCAGTTAATAATGGCTTATTTTGTATGCTGGCTTCCACCAGTTATGAGATAGCAGTAAAATATTTTCCCTGGTCTTTATCCTGGTTTCCTCCTACTGAAGAAGTCCTTCCAGGTGTCACTAAGACCTGGGCTGAAGTTCATGAATCATTAGAACATATCGTACAATTTACAGAAAAACAGGCTGTCTGGCCACAAATGGCAAAATATCATGCAGCAGGATTAAAGGTTGCAGGTGTAAAACAAGTACAGGAGATTGAAGTTCCAAAAGATGCCATTATGTTTGATTCTCTGGCAGTGAAGGCCTTAGCAGGAGAACCGGATGGTTTTATTCTGACGTGTAGTCCGGAGAAAGCAGGGAAAATTGTTATTTCCTTACAAAAACAGGGCTGGGAAGATACTTCAAAAATACTTATTTTTAGTAGCGCAGATGATACCTCACTTTATACCACTGCCGGTCAGTATTTAGATGGTTGTTATATATATAACTATATTGATCCTAATAGCCAGAATGCTCGCTGGATTGCATTCCGCGAAGACTACATGAAAGAACATAGTGGACTTGAGCCAAGCTCTTTATCTACTATTTACTATGACTGTATTTATATGGTTAAAGAAGCCATTGAAGAAACAGGAATAACAGGAGAAAAGGACCGTTTAGCAGATGAAAGAATAAAAATTAGGGATTATTGCCGAAATGTAAAATCTTTCGAAGGTATTCAGCAAACCTGGGATATGAATAATGGCGTGCCTTCTGAAAAAGGTGCTTTTTTGTTTATTATTCAGGATAACAAAAAGGAATTTGTTTGCCAGACAAATCAATAGTTCAATCCAAAAAATTTTAAATCTGTTTAAACAAAGCTCTTTTAAAAGGATAACATTATATAATATAATTAAAGATGAGGATATTAATCTTAAAAATTGGGGTAGGTTCTAAAGATGGATAATTCCATAACTGATGTATTAGGGATCAAAGTAGGTCATGCTCAGGATCTAAAAGCTGGTACTGGTTGTACGGTAATCATAATTGAGAAAGGTGCTGTTGCAGGTGTAGACGTGCGTGGTGCTGCACCGGGCACCAGGGAAACCGATCTATTAGACCCCTCCAACACGGTGCAAAAGGTGCATGCTATTTATCTTTCTGGAGGAAGCGCTTTTGGCTTGGATGGAGCAGCCGGCGTAATGGAATTCTTAGAAGAAAAAGGAATTGGTTTCCAGGCTGGTCCGGTTAAGGTTCCTATTGTTCCAGGTGCAGTAATTTTTGATCTGGATAGTGGTAAGTCATCGATAAGACCCGATAAAACGATGGGATACCAGGCTTGTGTAAATGCCAGCACTAGATTGGCAGAGGAAGGCTGTGTTGGGGCAGGAACAGGAGCGACCGTTGGTAAGTATTTTGGAATTTCTCGATGCATGAAAGGAGGATTGGGAAGTGCTAGTATAAAAGAAAATGAGCTTGTTGTAGGAGCGCTGGTAGTAGTCAATGCCTTTGGTGATATTGTGAATCCAACAAATGGCAAAATACTGGCAGGGGCTTTAGATGTAGAAAAAAAGCAATTTGCCAACCAAAATCAGTTATTGCATAATCAATTGCCTACTGGAGAAAATCCTTTCTTAAGAAACACAACTCTAGGAGTAGTAGCAACAAATGCCAAAATGTCTAAAGCAGAAGCAAGAAGGTTATCCATGTCGGCTCATGATGGTTTTGCTAAGAGCATCTTTCCTTCTCATACGCTTTATGATGGAGATGTTATTTTTTCGCTGGCAACAGGAGAAATAAGTACAGACCTTAACCGGGTTAATATACTCTCTGCTTATGTTATTTCCCTTGCAATTCAGCGTGCCATTTTAAAGGCATCCATGATGTTTGGAATTCCAAGCCATAATGATATAATAAAAAACAAATAACAATAATAAAGATATTCAAGTTTGTAAAAACAATAATTTGTAATCTTTTTACAACATAATTTTTTTACTTCTACAGACAAATATCCAAATTTCTTACAATTAAGACATTATTTTTCTTACAAATAGTTCTAAAAGTTTAACTATTGGTACTATGATGATATAATCATAATATATTATTAATGAAGGTTACATGTAAAGTAGATAAGAGATACGAAAAATATAGAGTAATCATAATATATGAAAGGTGGATTTAAATGAATCAGTTCAAAGATTCTAAAATGAAAATGTGGCTTATAGGTGGAATAGTCCTATTTATTATTCTGCTTATTGCCTTTATTGGTCGGTTTTATATACCCATGATCTGGCTATCTTCAGTAAATTATCTTTCAGTGTTTTGGAAAATAATAGCTACTCAATTATGGATAGGTATTTTCTTCGCTGCATTATTTTTTATTCTTAGTTTTGTTAATTTTAACTATGTACGTCGATATGCCCCTCCAATACAAGTAGATGCTACATCAGAAGACAACGAGAGACCAGAAATGCAGATATACAGGACCTTACAAAGCTTTCAAATCAGTAAAAAGTTTGTAATTGGAATTTCAATTGTTTTGTCAGTCTTAATGGGTATATCAGAGTCAGTAAATTGGGAAACAGTATTAATGTATTTGAATAGACTTCCTTTTGGTATGGATGACCCAATCTTTGGACAGGATATAGGGTTCTACCTGTTTAGTCTGCCATTTTTAGAGTATCTACGTAATTGGTTAAGCTTTGCAATTGGGCTTATTCTGGTGATTGTCCTTGTGGTGTATATAGCCAAAAGAGCAGTACGTTTTGAAAACCGTAAACTATCAGTAGATCCACCGGTAAAATTTCATCTTTCCCTATTGCTTGGAACATACTTACTAATCCAGGCAGCTTCTTTCTGGATTAATGTCAGGAAAATACTTTATTCTTCCCAGGGGCTTATTTATGGTGCAGGTTATACTGATATTCATGTTAACCTGCTGGCAATTAGAATTTCCATGCTACTTTGTATTATTGCAGCCATTGTAATTTTTGTTACTGCTAAAAGTGATAATGTTAGTTTGCCAATAATAAGTGTTGCGGCTATCTTTGTTGTATATATTGTTTTAGCCGGCTTTGTTCCAGGCATTTTTCAAAGAGTATTTGTTTCACCTAATGAATTAGCCCGGGAAAGGCCTTATCTTAGTAATAATATTGAGATGACCCGGAAGGCTTATGGCTTAGATAGAATAGCGGAGAAGGATTTTCCAATTGAGGAAAGAATTAGTTATGAAGACATTCAGGACAATCCTGAAACAATCAGTAATATTCGTTTATGGGATTGGCGGCCTATAAAAACGACTTTTAATCAAATTCAATCAATTCGACTCTACTATGAATTTTTGGGGGTTGATGTTGATCGCTATCGTTTCAATGGTAATTATCAACAGGTAATGATAGCTGCTCGTGAATTGGACAGTAATCGGCTTGCCCAGGAAGCCCAAACCTGGGTGAATGAGAGGCTTACTTTTACTCATGGATATGGAGTGGTAGTAAGCCCGGTTAATAAGGTTGAAAGTGATGGGTTGCCCAATCTTGCAATTAAAGATATTCCGCCAGTTTCGTCAGTTGATTTAAGTGTAACTCGGCCAGAAATTTATTATGGCGAAAAAACAGAAAAATATGTAATTGTAAATACAGATAATAGGGAATTCGATTATCCGCTTGGTGATGAAAACGTCTACACTCATTATGAAGGGACCGGAGGTGTTTCCATTTCTTCTCTATGGCGTAGATTGATGTTTGCCATACAATTTGGTGATGTGAATATATTATTAACCGGGAGTGTGAATCAGGATAGTCGCATAATGCTTCATCGCAATGTTATCGAACGAACCAGAGAGATTGCCCCATTCTTAGTATACGATAATGATCCTTATGTAGTAATTGGAGATGATGGAAAATTATATTGGATACAGGACGCTTACACTATTTCCAATAATTTTCCTTATTCCAAACCCTATAGTCGTTCATTTAATTATATTCGCAATTCAGTAAAAGTGGTAGTGGATGCCTATAATGGTGATGTAAATTTCTATATTGTTGACCAGGAAGATCCAATTATTCAGGTTTATAATAAAATCTTCCCTGATTTGTTCAAATCAATCGATGAAATGCCAGTAGACCTTCATAGCCATATTCGCTATCCTGAAGATCTATTCAGGGTTCAAACCGAAATGTATTCCGATTATCATATGCAAAATCCTGATGTCTTCTATAACAAAGAGGACTATTGGACTATTCCTAAGGAACTTTATCGAGGGGAAGAAATAGCAATGGAACCATATTATATAATAGCCAAATTACCGGATTTTGAGAAAGAAGAGTTTATTTTAATTACTCCTTATACTCCTGTTAATAAAAATAATATGATTGCCTGGTTAGCTGCCCGAAATGATGACGAAACATATGGAGAATTACTTGTTTATAAATTCCCCAAAGATAAACTGATTTATGGGCCTATGCAGGTTGAGGCATTAATTGACCAGGACTCAGAAATATCTCAACAGATTACCTTATGGAGTCAGAGTGGTTCTGCGGTTATAAGAGGTAATTTACTGGTTATCCCAATGGAAGATTCGGTTCTCTATGTGGAGCCCTTATACCTGAGATCTGAACAAGGTGAAATACCACAGCTTAGAAGAGTAATTGTTTCAGATGGTTCAGAAGTTACCATGGCTGAGGATTTAGAAACTGCCATAAGGTTGCTATTTGGAGAGACTATTAGAGAAATTGAGGAAGAAGTTAGTTCAAATATTATCCTGGAAGAGGGCACCACTTTAAATAGTCTAATTGAAAATGCCAATAAATATTATAGTGATGCTACTAGCGCTGCTCAGCAAGGTGATTGGACAGAATATGGTAGAAGCTTAGAAAATTTAAAAAATGCCTTAGAGTCATTGCAGAGTTTTATCCAGGAAGATGTTTTAGGGGAACAAGAATCGATCGAAGAAGAATAGAAAACTCTGTAATTATATTAATAATAGAAACAAAAAAGCCAAGCTATTAATAAAAATAGCTTGGCTTTTTTAGATACAAATTTATAGGAATATATTTACTTAATTCTACAAATTTATGATTTGGACATTTAAATCATTCAAGTCTAACATGGCAATAGTACTTTTCCCGGTTAGCCAGCCCCCACATTCACCAGGATTTATCACTGTGGTTTTTCCCTCTTTGTATAAATCTACATGGTGAGTATGACCATAAATAATGACATCATAAGCCTGACTTTTTGCTAAGTCAGCTATAACATCATCTTTGTGAAACATAATCATTCTTTTACCGTCCATCTCTGTTTTGTAAGGCTCCGGATATATTAATCCAATATCTTTAAATTGATTAAGTAGAAATAAACAGTCACCATCATTATTGCCAAATACTCCGACAAATGGACACCGTATATTTCTCATTTCCCGAGCGGTGAAGGGAGAAACAAAATCACCGGCATGAAAAAGAAAATCAATGTTTTCTTGATTAAATATATTAACTGCTTTTTTTATATTAGGAAGATTATCATGAGTATCTGCGATAATTCCAATTTTCATTTTAGTAACTCCTACTTCAGCATTATGATTTTATTCTAAATATTGATTAGCTAATATTTAGATATATTTTATGTTCTGTCCCATTGACCTACAGTATCCACTGCTTTACCCTCACCAAAATAATCAATAAATAACTTAAAATAGTAATATTCTTCTTTGTTTCTGACTATTGCATACTTCTTTTTTCCATCCTCAAATTCACTATCAGTAATAGTATTGTTAAAGTATTGTTCCAATACATTTGCTGAACCAGAACCTTTGGAAAATTCTGCTTTAGTCCGCCAGGCTATTTCTTCAGGCAAATCATTTTCAAAAGCCTTGCGTAAAATCCATTTTTCGATATATCCATCCTCTGTTTGTTTAAGTTTATAATTTGTTGGTATTTCCATAGCCAAATTAAGCAATTCTTCAGAGATAAAAGGTGCTATTACCTTTATAGAATGACAGGCATTCATCCTATCAAGGCGCAGGGCAGCATTATTATGAAGAGCCTTAAGACATTCTTTTTGTTCTTTAAAAATTGCCTGGTCACAGGTATCTTTAAAATGATCATATCCACAGAAAAGTTCATCTCCCCCTTCTCCGGAAAGAAGAACCTGGATACCCTGTTGTCCGGCATATTGGGCAATTAAATAATTAGATGCCGAGCTTCGAACTAATGATGGATCAAATGATTCCAGGTGATAAACAACTTTCGGTAAAACTTTAATTATATCTTCCAGTTCTATTTTCAGCTCATAATGTTCTGATTTCAGAAATTCGCTCATAATCCTGGCATGTTTTAAATCTTCATTTTCTGCTACTCCTAGTGCAAATGTTTTAATATGAGATTCTGGTCCATTTATTTGTTGATTATATTGATTAAATAATGCGGCAATGATGCTGCTATCCAACCCGCCACTCAATAAGCAACCGGTATCATAAGTAAGGTCAAGTCTATGCTGAATATCTCTTCTGACAATTTTTGCCAGGTGATTGGTAATATTTTTGACTTTTTGTTCTTCCAGATTACCAGTAGCCATTTTTGGTAGTTGTGCAAATCTTTTGAATTGACCATTTTGGTCTACATAATGACCAGGGGGGAATTCATATACATTTTTGGTAACTGTTAGAAGAGATTTTAGTTCTGTGGAAAAATAAATCGTCTGTTTGTCTTTGCTATATCCATAAAACAGAGTTTTGATTCCCAATCCATCTCTTGCCGCTAGCAATTTCTCTCCATCAGATATGACAAAGGCAAAGATAGCATTTTTAAGATATTCTAAAAGCCTATTTTGATATTTTTTATAGAGAGAAATAAGTAACCTTTCCTCTTGATAGGGACCGTCAAAGATACCAAACTGTTCTGCTAACATATTATTATTTCCAATCTGCCCATCATAGCAAATACGCGTATCCTTATCTTCCGGAATGTATACCGGAATTTCCCAATCAGTCTTCTCTCCTTTGTCTGCTTCAAAATAATTCTGGGCAAGGATTGCCTTTTCTTTTTGAAAAATCCCTGAATTATATTTTCCGCGATGTTTTGCCTTTTTTTGCATTTCTTCAATATTCGTTAATTTTGGGTTGCCGTAGCCGGCAACAATACCACTCATAAAAAGCTCCTTTTTGTATTTTTTAATTACTTCAATCTATATTATATGATATCATGCCTTGCAAATTAATGTTCTCCGAGAGATTTTTGTAAAAAATTATTTTTTTGTGTAAATAATAATAGACATTGTAAATTTTTAAAAATAAGTAATTGAATTAGCAAGAAAAATTGATTAAGAAAATTGGCTGAAAATGATGTTTTTTAACATTAGGATCATGGTAGTAAACTAAATATAATAGATTTATGGGCACGATGAGATTCATTACCAAGGTATAAATTATTAGAAATAAAAGCTTTGAAAAAATCTGTAAAATCGTTTAAGATTATATAGTGTCATCTTTAGTTTAAATTAATTATTAATAAAGGAGATAGAAGATGAATATTAATGAAGAGGCCTTAAAATTGCATCTGGAGAATAAGGGTAAAATTGAAGTAGTCAGTAAGACCAAAATAAAGGATATGCATGATCTAGCTGTAGTATATACTCCCGGGGTAGCAGAGCCATGGAAGAGATGGCTAAGATTACCAACCAGAATCATATCAAAGGTTCTTTAGCAGACGCTATTATTGATGCAGATGTATTTATTGGTGTTTCTGCAGCAGGAGCTTTGAGTGTAGAGATGGCTAAAAAGATGGCCTCTGATGCAATTGTTTTTGCCATGGCAAATCCGGTACCTGAGATTATGCCTGATGAGGCAAAAGAAGCAGGCATTCGTATTATGGCTACCGGGCGTTCTGACTTCCCAAACCAGGTCAATAATTGCCTGGGATTCCCGGCAATCTTTAAGGGAGCCCTTCAGGTGAGGGCAAGCAATATTACCGAAGAGATGAAGTTAGCAGCTGCCAATGCGATTGCCTCTGCAATTCCTGAGAATGAATTAAGCGATGAAAATATTATTCCTAATGTTTTTCATCCGGATGTGATGGAGAAAGAAGCTAAAGCAGTAGCTGATGCAGCTAGAGAATGCGGTGTAGCAAGAATTTAGTCTTGTACTTGTATAAGAAGTAGTACTAAATATTGGGGAGAATTATATTGTATGGTATCTAATAGAGAATTTAAATTGAAGTACGGAAATAAAAAAATAATATTTAACCTGGCTGATAGAAATGTCGCCGGTGTTTTATCAGCCAGTAAGATTATACCATTAGAAAACCCTGTTTCTAAATTAGAAGAATTGTTAGAAAGACCCATAAATACAGATTCCTTGGATCAATTAATTAAAATCAAGAAAGCAAAGAAGATACTTATTGTTGTCAATGATATAACCAGGCCAACACCATATGATTTTATATTACCCCCATTATTGGCAAAATTAGAACAAGCAGGTATTAAGAATGACAATATTATTTTTATAATTGCCACAGGAGCCCATAGAGGCAATACTCGAGAAGAGAATATTAAAATATTCGGGAAAGAATTAGTATCTTCTTATAATTTTATTAATCATTCCTGTGATGACGATCTAATTGATTTAGGACGATTAGCCAGCGGAAATCGATTATTAGTTGATTCTATTATTAAAGAGATTGATTTTATAGTTACTACTGGTGTAATTGTACCGCATTATATTGCCGGTTTTTCAGGAGGCAGAAAGGCAATTTTACCGGGGATTTGTGGTAAAGAAACCATAGAGAATAATCATGCAAACATGATTCATCCTAATGCAGTAACTGGTAATCTCACAGAAAATCCAGTGCATGAAGAGATGACAGAAGCGGCAAAAAGAATAGGGGTTGATTTCAATATCAATGTGGTAACCGATGAAGACGGAAATATTATAGATATAGTTGTAGGAGATTTATTTTCATCCTGGGCTAGAGGGGTAGAAATATGTAAAAATACTTACTTTGCCCCAATTCAAGAAAAATCAGAAGTAGTTATTGTTAGTGCAGGTGGTTATCCTAAAGATATTAATATGTATCAGGCTCAAAAAGCATTAGACAACGCTTATCAGGCAGTCAAGCCAGGAGGGACTATTGTTTTAATTGCAGAATGCCTAGAAGGTATCGGAAATGCTATTTGCGAGGAATGGATAGAAGATGCTAATTCAATAGAAGATATTGAGGAAAGATTAAAAAAGCGCTTTGTCCTAGGCGGACATAAGGCATATGCTATTGCCAAAGTCGCCAAAGAAGTAGACATCATTCTCGTTTCTTCATTAAGCGAAGAAAATGTGAAAAAGTTATTTATAAAACCGATGAAGGACATTGATTCAGCAATTGGTTATGTCCGAAAAAAGTATGGTAATGATTTTAAAAGCTACATTATTCCTTCCGGGAATATAGTTGTTCCCAGTATGGAATAGATTAATACCAGCTTGGTAGTATATATTTGCATTGTTCTTATGTTTATTCCATTAAGTTAATTGAAATTAATATAATTGTAATATGTAAGTAAAATAAAAAACCCGCTTTCTCCTGAAAAGAAAGCGGGTTTTTGTATTAATTTAATTAGTCGAGATATCCGTTTTCAGTAAGATAATTTTTAGCAACTAATCTTTCTGGCAAGCCAACTGCGTCAACCTGGTAGTTGAGTTCCTGTATTGCTTCATTAGTTAATTCAGCTATTGGTTTAAGAATTTCTTCAATTTCGGGATATTCATTTAGAACCTCTTCTCTAATAGTAACACAGAGGTTATATACCGGGAAGAATTGCTTATCATCCTCTAATACCACTAAGTCAAATTTTTTAATTTTACCGTCTGTGGCAAAAACCATTGTAATGTCTGCCTGTCCACGGTCTATAGCCTCATGGGTTAAACCAATTTCCATTATTTTTATATTATCTTCAGGAATATTCATGCCATAATGTTCAGCCAGACCTGGTAATCCATCCGGTCTATCGGCAAATTCATGGTCAATTGCCCAGATAAGGTCCTGGTTTTCGTTTACATATTCTGCTAGGTCAGATAAGGTTTCAATTCCTGTTTCTGCAGCTTGTTCCTTAGTTAGGGCCATAGCATAGGTATTATTAATATCTGAACGTTCTAACCAGACAATACCATTTTCTTCCAGGTCTTCCTTTTTTACTTTGTTATAGAGTTCTTCGGGATCATTGATAACTTCTTCATGTTTTGCATAAGTTAGCCAATAGGTTCCGGTATATTCAGGATATAAATCGGTTTGACCGGATACTAAGGCATTACGGGTTATAGTGCTGCCTGTGCCCATTTTTAAATCTACATCAAATCCATTTTCTTGCAATAGAATAGCAGACATATGCCCAACTATATATTGTTCAGTAAAGTCCTTTGCTCCTGCAGTAATCTTTTTTGCCTGGGCAAAGACCCCCATGCTGGCTACCATTAACACTAAAGTAATAGTAATCGTAAATAGTAATTTTTTTCTCATAACAATTTCCTCCTTATTTTTTTTATTGTTCCGCTTTTAAACCTTTTGGTGTAATTATTTTTTCAACATATGCCAATATGCGATCAATAATGATCGCCATGATAGCTGAAGAGGCAGCTCCTGCCACTAATGCTTCTGGTCTGTTTAATTTTAAACCGGTAAAAATTAAATCACCTAAACCACCACCTCCAATAACTGATGCGATAACCGCGGTTCCTATTATGATAGTAGCCGCACTGCGAATACCGCCCATTATTACTGGTATTGCAATTGGAATTTTTAATTTCCAGAGAATCTGCTGTTTGGTAAAACCCATACCTTTTCCTGCCTCGATAACTCCCCTGGGAACACTTAATATTCCTGAAGTAGCATTAAAGATAACAGGAACAAGGCTATAGATAATGAGAGAAATAATTGTTGGGGTCTTACCGATACCAACATATATAAAAACCAGTGCAATTACTGCAATAGAGGGTACTGCTTGTGCAGCACCGGTAATTGACAAAATTGTCTTTCCCATTTTTTCTCTTCCTTCCTCAGTGGCAATAATACTCAAGGCAACCCCGATTATTGTTGTAATAATAATGGAAAAAAGGAAAAGAAAAAAATGTTCTACAAATAGTTCCATTATTTTATTGAAATTTTCCGAAATATATTGAAATAGGTTCATTATATTTATTACCCCGTTTATTTATTAAATTCTTCAAATATATGATTTAATCGGATGACACCCATGAATTTATTACGTCTATTTACTACTGGCAGTAGTTGTTCACCACTGGAAAACATAGTAGAAAGGCTTTCATTTAAGGTGTTATTCTGTTCTGTAAGAATTGGATTTTCGTCATAGTTAATTTCGACTTTATCTTTCTTTGTCTTTTCCAGCCAGTATCTGCCAGAGAGTTTACCGTTTTTATCTAAGACAAAGGCGACAATTTGGTCTTTTTCCTGTAATAATTTAAGAACTTCTTCTTCTGAAATCTCTTTGTCTACGGTAATTGTATCTTCACTGCTGATAAAGTCCTTTGTTCTCTTCAGAGTAAGAGCCTTTAAACTTCTGTCCTGTCCCAAAAGGTTTTCAACAAACTTATTAGCTGGATTATATAGTATTTCAGTTGAATCAGAGTATTGTACAAGTTTACCATCTCTGATGATAGCAATCTTATCTCCCAGTTTTATAGCCTCATTGATATCGTGAGTTACAAAGACAATAGTCTTTTTAATTTCTTCCTGGATTTCCAGAAAAGAATCATGAAGCTTTAAACGGTTAATGGGGTCTATAGCACCAAAAGGTTCATCCATGAGTAATACTTCAGGATCTGCCCCCAGTGCTCTGGCTAATCCGACTCTTTGTTTTTCGCCTCCAGAAAGCTGCAAAGGATAACGTTGTGCATAACTAGAATCCAGGGTTACCATATCCAATAGTTCTTCGACCCTTTTTTTAATTTTGCTTTCTTCCCATTTTAATAAGCGGGGAACAGTAGCAATATTATCATAGACAGTAAAATGTGGAAATAAACCAATTTCCTGAATGACATAGCCAATAGTCCTTCTTAGCTGTACTTCATCAATATCATAAACGGAAGTTCCGTGAAGTTGAATCTCGCCTTCATCTAGTCGAACAAGGCGATTAATCATTCTCATAGTAGTAGTTTTACCACAGCCTGATGGGCCAATTAACATCGTAATAGTACCCTTTTCCATTTGCAGACTAAGATTATTGACAGCTACATCATTACCAAAACGTTTTGTGACATTCTTTAATTCGATAGTATATTCCTGGTTTTTTTCTTGTTCGTTATTTTTATTATTTTCAGTAGTCTGTTTTTCTTTTATATTCGAATCACTGTTCATAAGTGTTAATCTCCTTGAAAATTTATCGTTTTACTTTTAAGCCTTTTGGAGTAATCCATTCTTCTACCAAAATAAGAAAATAATTTACTCCGATTCCCAGAATTGATACCAGGATTGCTCCTACTCCTACCATTCTAAGATTAGACCTACTAATTCCGGAAAAAATAAAATAGCCTAACCCTCCCGCTGCAACTAGAGAAGCAAAGGTTGCCACACTAACACCTAAGACCATGGCATTTCTTACTCCTGCCATAATAACCGGAATAGATAAGGGCAATTTAACCCGCCAAAGTATTTGTTGTTTGGTCATTCCCATGCCTCTGGCTGCCTCAATCATTCCTGCCGGAACCTGGTTAATGGCAATATAGGTATTCCTGGTGATAGGAAGCATGGAATATATTGTAATGGCAATTACTGCAGGTACAATACCTAAACCCAGATTAAAGGGTGCTAAAATTACTACCATCAACCCAAAAAGGGCAAGACTGGGAATAGTCATTAATATACTTGTAATATTAATGACAGTTTGAGCTATTTTTGGTCGAGCGGAAATATAAAAACCTAATGGTACGCTAATTATCAAAGCAAATGGAAGACTAATTGCAACAATTTGTATATGACGTATAAATTCCTTAACGATTGTACCTTGAAAATAACCTAACCATTCTACAAAAGATATTTCTATTGGAATCCCCTCCTTTTCATTTGGTCTTTTTTGAATTACTTCAATCCTGAAAGCATTGAATATTTATTTATATGACATTATGAATATAATGAATCTGGTATGACAATAAGTGATTATACAAGCTCTTTCTTTTTTATCTTGTATTTATTTTTGATTTCAATATCAGGTGTTTTCATCATTGCAACTACACGTTGCATGGATGATAAAATTAGAGTTTGTTCCCAATCTTCCAATTCATTAAACTGGAGAATGAAGTCCTCTTTGAGTAGTGAAGGGTTTTTCAAAACTATGGCTTTGCCTTTTTCAGAAATTTGGATATAAACTCTTCTTTTATCAAAGCTACTTCTTTGTCTAATAATAAGCCCTTTTTCCTCCAGACGATCAAGGATATCAGTCACCGTTGCCTGACTAAGACTTACTCTTTTAGCCAATTCACCGGTAGGAATCTCATTTACATCGGAAAGTTCTTTTAAAATAGTTAATTGTGGACTACTAAGTCCATAGTATTTATGCAAATATTTAGAATGTACATCCATTGCCCGCACAATCTGCCTCAGCGTTGAATATACTTCCTGACTTCTTGATAATTTCCCAGCCAATTCTTACCTCACCGAATTCCTTATTTTAATATTTGTCTAAATCACATTTAAATCTATATAAATAAATAGACATAAACAAATCAAAGACAAATCAACAATTTACAGTACTAATATATCGTATACAAACTAAAATGTCAAGCAATAGAATGATAGGTTCATTTTATTTCTATTTCTTTTTATTTTATTTTGATAATTTGCTATTACATTTTTAGATTCCAAATTTTTTTTAACAATTATTTATATATATGGCTATAAACATTTATATTTTAACTGAATATTTCTAAGCATTAGAAATGTTTGCTTTGGACTGCAGGTGAAAAATTGTCAGATAGCTTCTCTTGCTCTTTTTTATGGTAAAATAAATGAGAAGAGAAGGAAATATATTTTTTAAGAAGAAACATTCTTTTTCTTAGATTTAGACAAAAGAAAGCAAATATGTTAAAATTTTTTCAATCATAATGTCTTGATAGAAGCAATTAAACTAAGGAGTACGAATAAATGAACGATGGAGAATTTGTAAAAGAAATTGCATCTAAAGATGATGCTTTTTCACAATGGTACATAGATGTAGTTAAAAAAGCCGATTTGGCTGATTATACTATGGTAAAGGGTTGTATGGTTATAAAACCATATGGGTATGCTTTGTGGGAAAACATGCAAGGGTGCCTGGATAAAAAAATTAAAGCTACTGGCCATAAAAATGCCTATTTCCCTCTTTTTATTCCTGAGAGTTTATTAACTAAAGAAGCAGAACATGTAGAAGGCTTTGCGCCAGAGGTAGCATGGGTTACCCAGGGAGGAAACCAAAAATTAGAAGAGAGATTAGCAGTTAGACCAACTTCTGAGGCAATAATTGGGAGTCTTTATTCAAAATGGGTACACTCCTGGCGAGATTTACCAATTCTAATTAATCAATGGGCTAATATTGTTCGCTGGGAAAAGGTAACTCGCCCTTTTTTAAGGACTACTGAATTTCTATGGCAGGAAGGTCATACTGCTCATAAAAATCAACAGGAAGCAGAAGAAGAAACTTTAAAAATTTTAATGGAAGTGTACAAAGAATATATAGAGAAAGATTTAGCTATCCCGGTGCTTGTTGGTAAAAAGAGCAGTACTGAGAAATTTGCTGGTGCTGAACATACCTATACTCTAGAAGCATTGATGGGTGACGGAAAAATATTACAAGCCGGTACTTCGCATAACCTGGGTCAAAACTTTGCCAAGGCTTTTGATATCCGTTTCCTAGACGAAAATCAGGAAGAGCAATATGCCTGGACTACTTCCTGGGGCACTTCAACCAGGCTTGTTGGGGGAATAATAATGGTTCATGGAGATGAACGTGGGTTAAAGATACCTCCAAGAGTCGCGCCGGTACAGGTGGTTATTGTTCCAATACTGTTTGATAAAAGCAAACAAGAGGTTTTGAAAAAGGCTCAGGAATTAAAAGCAAGGTTGTCTGAAAAGTTTAGAGTTGAATTGGATGATCGGGATGCTTATACTCCTGGCTGGAAATTTAATGAGTGGGAAATGAAAGGTGTTCCTGTTCGATTGGAAATAGGCCCCAGGGATATTATAAAAGAACAGGTAGTTGCAGTTAGAAGAGATAAAGGAGATAAATTAACCATTACAGAGGATGAACTTATCCCAACTCTGGAAAAATGGATGGATGATATTCAAGATAATTTATATATGACTGCTAAAACACGATTAGAGGGAAATATTAGATTTGCTGATAAATACAATGACTTTAAGAACATCATGGAGGAAAAGCGCGGTTTCATCAAGGCATACTGGTGTGGTAATTCAGATTGTGAAGAAAATATTAAAAAAGACACCAAAGCCACTATTCGTTGCCTGGCAATGCAAGACAATCATGAAAAAGGAAAATGCATTTATTGTGGGAAGGAGTCCTCTTCCCTGGTTTACTTTGGTAGAGCCTATTAGATTTTTAGGGTATTATAGCAGGATTTTACTCTCCTGAATATTTTATTTATAATTTTATTATATACAGTATTAATTACATTCTATATTAATGTTATTATAATATTATAAGAAAAAAACAAAAGGAGGATTTTAAGAAAATGGAGAAAGAATTAGTTGGTCATGTCATTGATTATTTTGCAAAGATTGGTGTAGCAGCCATTGATATTGAATCAGGGGAAATCAGGATAGGGGATACACTTCAATTTACCGGTCATACAACTGATTTTTCGCAGGAAATTGAATCAATGCAAATCGATAAAGAAGAAGTGGATATAGCCAGGGATGGCGATTCTGTGGGAATTAAAGTAGAAGAAAGAGTAAGAGGCGGAGATGAAGTATATAAGGTCATAAGCTGAGATAAATAAAGCCTTATGTACTTCATCTATAATTTATCTAAATTCCAGTTTATTACCAGCTTAAATCATACAATATTAATATCTGATATCTACTTTGAATTTTATTGTCTGTCCTTTATTATTTTGTTTCTTCCTCAGGAGTAGAGGAAGATTTTTGCTGTTTGTTATAAACATCTAAAAATGGTTTAACTAATTCCATCGGGAAGGGGAATATGGTAGTAGTATTTTTGTCTGCAGCAATAACTCCTAAAGTTTGCAGATAACGCAATTGCAATGCCAGTGGTTGTGCGCTCATTTTTTCTGCTGCCTGAACCAGCTTCTCAGAAGCCTGGAATTCACCTTCGGCGTGAATTACCTTTGCCCTTCTCTCTCTTTCAGCTTCAGCTTGCTTGGCCATGGCGCGCCTCATATTTTCCGGTAATTCTACATCCTTTGTTTCCACGGTACTTACTTTAATTCCCCAGGGATCAGTCTGTTCGTCTACAATTTGTTGAAGGGTCTGGTTTACCTTCTCTCTTTTTGACAAAAAAGTATCTAAATCTCTTTCTCCCAAAACACTTCTCAGAGTGGTTTGGGCTATCTGGGAAGTAGCAGAGATATAATTTTCTACCGAAATAACAGCTTTAACCGGGTCAATAACCCGAAAATAAATGACTGCATTTACTTTAATAGGGACTGTATCACTGGTAATAACTTCTTGTGCCGGTACATCCATATTGATTGTTCTCAAACTCACTTTTACCATTCGATCAACAATTGGTATAAGAATAATAAGTCCTGGTCCTTTTGCTCCTACAATTCTTCCTAAACGGAAGATTACTCCTCTTTCGTATTCTTTAACGATTTTGATAGCCTGGGATAAGATAATAACTACCACAATGATAATACCTAGATAGATACTTAACGAGGCAATAGTATCCATTATTTATTCCTCCTTATTATTAAATTTTTTTACCGTTAAGCGAAGTCCTTCTAAAGATGTAACGAGTACTTTATCTCCTTTTTTGATAGGTGTACCGTTGGATGCAATAGCTTGCCATGTTTCTCCATGAATAAATATCTGCCCATATGGGTTTAAATTAGTCCTGGCAATTCCAATCATACCAATCATGCTTTCTTTTCCAGAAATCGGTTTTTTCCATTGAATTTTAAGACCTTTGGTTACTGCAAAGATAAAGAATATTCCGGTTGCAACTATCATGGTAATAATAATACCAGATGAAATTTGCAAAAATGGAGCCATATCCTTGGTTAACATGAAAGAGCCAAGAGTTAAAGAAGCTATTCCTCCTATGCTGAAGAAGCCAAATGTTGGAGTATAAATTTCGACAATAAATAAAATAAGGCCTGCTACAATAAGAATGATACCGGCAAAATTAATAGGGATCATTTGAAATGATACAAATGCTAGAATAAGGCATATGCCGCCAAAGATACCCGGGAATAAAGCTCCAGGATTACTGAATTCACCTAAAATACCGTAAATACCTAAGAATAAAAGAATATAAGCAATATTTGGATTGGTCAGGGAATGAAGAAACAAATCCTTAACAGACATTTGATGTTCAACAATCTCTTTTCCGATTGTACTTAATTTTTTATCACCTTCGGCAGTTGTTACCTTAACTCCATCAATCATAAAAATTAAGTCATCCATACTATCAGCAACAAATTCTATAATATTATTTTCTAAGGCCTCTTGTTCGGTTATTGATATGCTATCCCGGACAAATTTTTCAGCTATCTCCACATTTCTGTTTCTTCTGGCAGCAATACTTTTAATATAGGCAGCGGCATCGTTTACTATTTTTGCGTTGGTTTCTTCGTCAATCTCCCCTTCACCCATAGCAACCGGATGCGCGGCACCAATGTTTGTTCCGGGAGCCATAGCTGCAAGATTTGCTGCCAGGGTAATAAAAGCCCCGGCAGAGGCAGCCCTTGCCCCCTGGGGGGCAATATAGATAACAATAGGGACATTGGAATTTAGTATTTCTTTAATAATCCTTCTCATGGAATTATCCAGACCACCTGGGGTGTCCATTTGAATAATAATACATTCTGCATTATTATTCTGGGCATTTGTGACTCCATCTACAATATATTGAGCGGTAATTGGATTTATTGTGCCTTCTATGTTTAAAACATAAATAGCAGATGATTGAGCAGGTGTGCATTCTGCAAAAAATGCAATAAAAAACAAAATTATCAGCATAAGGGGCAATTTATTTTTTATATGATTTAATAGAAACATATTACTGCCCTTTCTAATAATCATATGGTAATATTATTATAACACAGGTAGGGAATTTTTATAAGATTTTGACATTACCTGGAGGAAAAGAAAACTCAGAAGAGAAGAAATAGCAGGAATTTTTTAAGGTTAAGAGCTTGCTATTATTCCAAAAAGATGGTTTGATAATATTTTAGTATCATTTAACAAAAAGCAAGGTCTTAGTGAAGGTCTTGCCATTGTTAAAAAAATCGAGGTTTGTATGGATGCACGGGAAAAAGAAGGAGTAATCCTGGTTATTATTTGTGTATTTATTCATGGTGCCTTGCCCATTTTAGGTAAGTATGGTGTTTCTTTGGTTCACCCACTTTTTTTTGCATCAGTAACAAATTTGATAGCAGCAATGGGTTTGATTACATTTATCTTAATGAGAAAAAATAAAATTACGGCATTGGTAAATAAAAAATATTTCTTTTCATTGGTATTAATTGGCTTTTTTGGTACGACTATATCCAATATTTTATTCTTTTACGGCGTTAGACTAACCAGCGGTATCAATTCATCGATTCTATTGCAGGTTGAACCCATTTACTCCCTTTTTATCGGGTATCTACTATTAAATGAAAAGGTTACCTTTCGCCAGGTTATAAGCACTCTAATTATCATCTTTGGTACATTATTAGTAATTTTTCAGGGAACGTTAACTTTGAATTGGGGAGATTTATTGGTTTTAGGTACCCCGCTTTGTTATCAGATTGGCCATATTTTTAGTAAGAGATTATTAAACGAAAATCATTTAAGTCCACTTTTTATTGCTGCTGGCCGCACTTTATATGGGGGGATTTTTTTATTCATACTAAGCCAATTAGTTGGGGTGCATGAGTTTGACCGCTTGAAAGAAACTAATATTTTAGCTATTCTTATATTTTATGGACTTGTAATTTATGCCTTAACTTATTATACCTTTTATGAATCAATTAAACGTATCAACCTCTCCAAGGCAACAGCAATTATATCGGCATATCCGGCTATTTCAATTTTACTTGCCTGGTTTATTTTAAGAGAAGTACCTGATATCTACCAGATTGGTGGATTTTTTATTATTTTATTAGGAATTATTTATCTTTCCAATCTTAAAAGTGAATTGCGCTAAATAAATATTAGTTAATTCTTCTTCTTTCTTCCACTTATACTTACTTCCCACTTAAGAATAGCAGCTGTATTAGATTTAAAAAAAATGATAGATATTTGCTAAAATATTTTCGATTTTTAGGTGTAGATATTCGCAGAGCAGGAGCACCTAGAAATTGTTTTCAGGCAGATGAATAAAGACTAAGATTTGATCTATAATTTTAACTATTAATATGTGGTTA
>LDZT01011482.1_pt1 | contig 27097 bp, 25 predicted proteins | sample 615521 | NCBI WGS metagenome assembly LDZT01 (sample SAMN03408292, study PRJNA278302) | terrestrial metagenome | isolation source: oil reservoir sample SB1 | place: USA: Alaska, North Slope, Schrader Bluff formation | collected 2011-09 | reverse complement strand
TTCTTTCGATTTTTTATTTAACCTTTAGCTATAATATTTCTAAGTGATATGACTTCCAACTTTGGACTTCAGGTGAAAAATTGTCATCTAGCTTATCTTGATCTTTTTATGGTAAAACCATTTATTTAACCATTACCACATTCTTAGAAGGTGGTTTTTTATGGTTAAATAAAATGGAACGAAAAAATTTAAAAATTTGGGCTGTAATATTTTTTGCTATTTATTTTGAGATAAATCCTTTTTTAATAGGGAAAGCCAATTCAAATAAATTTCCTGATATTTATCAGTTATAGAGGTATTTGGTTGAACAATATTATCTGCCTTCAGTCCTACAAAGGCATCTTTTAAGTTCTTGAAAATGCCAGCTCCCAGTCCTGCGCCTCTGGCTGCTCCCTGGGAACCGTCTGTATTGTATAGCTCCAATTTCGTACCGGTAACCGTAGAGAATATTTCTTGAAAGAGAGAGCTGGAAAATTGGTTTGCTTTTCCTGCTTTGATGGTAGAAATTTTCAAACCCATCTCGTTCATTATCTCAAGGCCATATTTTAAGGCAAAAATAATACCTTCCTGGGAGGCCCTTAGCAAATGCCTTTTATCATGGATATTGAAATCTAATTTTTGAATAATTGCCCCCATATTCTGGTTTTCAAGTGTTCTTTCTGCTCCATTGCCAAATGGGAAAACCAACAAACCTTCAGAACCGACTGGAGCCTGGGAAGCATAAGAATCCATCTGTTTATAGTCAATGCTTTCTGTATCGATTGATAGCAATTTATTTTTTAACCAGCTGTATAATATGCCACAACCATTTATACAGAGTAGTACTCCATAACTGGGGTTGTCTTTTGCATGATTGACATGTACAAAGGTATTGACACGAGACCTGGAATCAGAGGCTGGCTTGTCAGTAACTCCATATATCACACCAGAGGTTCCCGCAGTAGTAGCTGCTTCTCCTGGATTAAGGACATTAAGGGAAAAGGCGTTATTTGGTTGATCGCCGGCTCGATAGGAAATTTTTATACCTTTTTTTAGGCCTAATTCTTCAGCAGCCCTTGAGGAGAGTTTTCCCTGGATAGCAAAGGTAGGAACAATATCAGGGATTAAATCAGGACGTATTTTATAATATTCAAGAATTAAATCGGTAAGCCTGTCATTTTTAAAGTTCCAGAAAATACCTTCTGATAAACCGGATGGAGTAGTATTTATATTACCAGTCATCTTCATGGCGATATAATCACCTGGAAGCATAGCCTTGTGAGATTCTTTATATATTTCCGGCTCATTTTCCATTACCCATTTTAATTTGGAAGCAGTAAAATTACCAGGTGAGTTTAGTAATTGAGATAGACAAATTTCCTGTCCTATATCTGAAAAAGCCTTATTACCGATGTCAACTGCGCGACTGTCACACCAGATAATTGCAGGTCGCAATACCTGTTGCTTTTTGTCTACCAGTACCAATCCATGCATTTGATAGGAAAGGCCAATGGCTTTAATATCATTCATATCGATTTGAGCCTTCGATAAAATATGATTTGTTGCTAATTTAACATGTTTCCACCATATTTCTGGATTCTGTTCCGCCCATCCAGGTTGAGGAGCGTTAATCTGTAATTCTTGCTGAGGAGAACTAGCAGAAGCAAGTACCTGTCCATTACTTGAATCAATCAAGGTGGATTTTATTGAAGAACTCCCAATATCATATCCCAACAAATAACTCATTCTGTAGCTCCTTTATTTCAAGAAATTTTCTCAAATTGATATAAATAATAGTAAAATATAATTGAAAGAAAAATATCTAAGATGTATTATACTATGAACTTGTTAAATTAAGTATATTATATGCAAAATAAATTTTCAATAAATAGTAGATAAAAAGTATTTCATAATAGGTTAAGAGCTGTGTATTTTAGGTAATGATTTTCTGTATGCATCAATTTATTAAAATGATATAATTAAAAAAAGTTTCTTGAAAATCTTAATATTTGAGGTAAAAATATATGGATATTTTGGAAATGATTCAAAGTCTTTCTGGTAATAGCTCAGCACTTAAACAGTTAAACAAGAAACTAAATGCTGAGCCCGACAAGGTAGAGAAGACTGTACAGATTAGCATTCCAATGCTTATGGAGGCATTGAACCACAATACAAATAATCCACAAGGCTCACAATCTCTGGCAAGTCTTGCTCCGAGAAAATAATCACTTTGATTTCTTTACTAAGTGAATGAGAAGCTTCTCTGGTGGAAATTTGAATCTGTTTACTAAAGCTCATAGCCAGGATTGCCAGGTTGCCGACTTTTATTTTTATTTATGTTGGAGGTGTATATGAATATATTTCGAAAACATGTAAAAAATTATGATGAAAACGAGATAAAAGGTGAAGGATCTACCGAGCTCCATGCTGATACAATACCAGAAGAGTCATTATCTGCGAAAAATGTTATTCAAGAAAATAATACCAATTATCCGAATCCTGAACTTTTAAGGCGTTTGCTCGAAGGTACTTCTTTCGATCGCAGAACAGGATTTAAGTTAAAACAGGAAGGGAAAAAAGAAGCAAATCCACAAAAAGAGACACCAAACACTCAAAGCAAGGAAATTCCTGAAAAATTTCCCAATTATAGAGAAGATAAACAAGGAATTCCAATACTTAATAAGGATCTATCATCAAAAAGAAAAAAATTTATCAACAAAGAACGTGAGAGTAGATTGGGGCATATCGTATATGAGGTTCTTGGCAATAAGACAATTAAAAACTAACAATCAAAATATTTAGCTTCTCCAACAGTAAAGGTTTAGAATTGTATTCTGAGGAGATCTTCAATAATTTTTTAAGATGCATTGATTATAATAATTTGTAGGGAATCTTTGTGTTTATTTATTGAAAATAAATACAAATTGAGTCATAATTATCATTATACGGAAGAATAACATTTGGATAGGGGATATTTAATGAGTATTAAAGAAAATTATCAGAAGATCAGGTCAGAAGTTCCTCCTAACATCAGAATTGTAACTGCTGCCAAGACAAGAACTCCTGAAGAAGTGAAAGAATTAATCGAAGTTGGTGTTACTGATATAGGAGAAAATTATGTCCAGGAAGCAGAAGATATGTTTAAAACTCTAGATCCTGAAATAGTAAAAAAAGTCAATTGGCATATGATAGGTCATTTGCAAAAAAATAAAATTAACAAAACACTTCCAATTTTTGATTTAATTCAAACCGTAGATTCTTTAGAACTAGCTCAGGAAATAGATAAAAGGGTAGAGAAGGCAGGAAAGGATTTTATTTCCATTTTATTGGAAATAAATATTGGGAGTGAATTTTCTAAATATGGAATAAAACCTGCCGAGCACGAAAATTTTGAAGAATATATGGAAAAATTAGCCAGAGATATTTCTCTGCTTCCACATATTCGTCTAGAGGGGTTAATGACTATGGGTCCACGTTTTGATGATCCTGAAAAGCCCCGACCATTTTATAAAAGAACAAAAAAAATTTTTGATAGCTTATCAAACTTAAATTTAAATCGGGTAGAGATGAAATATTTATCTATGGGGATGACTAACTCTTATAAAGTGGCAATTGAAGAAGGAGCCAATATGATTAGGGTTGGAACGGCAATATTTGGTCCCAGACCATCTAAATTATAGATATTCTAGAGTTATTGTTTGATATTGGCATAGGTATTACAGTTCCGAGCTTGATTTTTCTCTTAAGAATAAAAGAAAAGATATGTAATAATTTAAAATATATAAAAAAAAGGAGCTATTAAAATGCAAAAGAGAAATTGTACGTTATTTTTAATTATGCTTCTGGTGACCTTTCTGCTTATTTTCCCAATAAATTCATTTTCTGCCGATATAAATAGCATTGTCCAGCAAATGGAGAAAAGCTATCAGCAGCAAATAAAGGGAATTAAAGATATGACTATTGTTCAGGAAATGAAAACCGGCTTTTTTGATGTAGATATCACTAATTATTATAAAAAGGCTGTAGTGAATAATGAAGAAATATTTATGTACCGCACAGAAACCAGCATGATGGGAATAGATACGGTGACCATTTTTGATGGCTTGTATACCTGGTCTAACGATCCTGCTACCGGGGAGGTAAAACAGGAAGAGAAAGGCATGGATCCATTGCAGGTCTGGAAGATGTTTGATATTGAACAGGCTAGATACTTAGGTGATGAGGCAGTAGACGGTAAGGATGCCTATAAAATTCAGCTGGATGATATTATGTGGATGATGGGTATGGAAGATTTGGTAAGTTCTGATGCTCCTGAAGATTCTGAGATTGAAATGCAGGGAATTTACTGGATTGATAAAGAAACATTAGTACCCTTAAAAGCAAAAAATTTTACCAAAACAACCACGGTAGAAGAGGGAGAGACTGTAACAATGGATATGATTACCGATATACAATTTTTAGATTATCGGTCGGTTGGTTCAATGTTAGTATCTCATAGAATGCTTATTTCAAATCAAATGGAAGTAGATGATCCCTCCCTTACCTCGGAAGAGAAAAAGGAAGCACAGGCATTTATGAGTTCAATGGGAGGTATGCGTAGCATGGAAATGGTAGTAACCAGTTCAAAATACAACACTGGACTTTCTGATGAACTTTTTGATGGTACAAAATTAGAGGCCCAGGAGCCAATGTTTGGAGATATGTCTGAGGACCATATGATAAAAACAGGTAAAAAGTAATTGAAAGACAAAATTGACCTCAAAGGAATAACGCTTAATGAATTAAAGGGGGTTATGATGGAAGAAGGATTTCCAGCATATCGCGCTCAACAGATTTTTCATTGGGTTTATCAAGGGAATATTGATTCTTTTCAGGATATGGCTAATTTACCTAAAATATTAAAAGAAAAAATAGGTTCAAGATTTGTACTTACACAGATAAAATGTCTTAAAAATCACAAATCTTCTGATGGTTCAGAAAAATATCTTTTTCAATTGACTGATGGAGAATATATAGAAACGGTTCTGATAAAGAATAAGAATAGGAATACGCTCTGCATTTCATCACAGGTGGGATGCCGCTGGAATTGTCTTTTTTGTGTAAGTGGGAAAATGGGTTTTAAGAGAAATCTTCTAACTGGAGAAATGATTGCACAAATTTTATCTGTTCAGAAAATTACCGGGGAGGCTATTCAGAATATTGTTTTTATGGGCATGGGCGAGCCTTTTGATAACTTTGAAAATGTTATCAAAACAATAGAGATTATTAATGAAAAGCAGGGTTTAAATATCGGTGCCAGGAAAATAACTGTTTCAACATGTGGGATTATACCTGCTATTATAAAATTTATTGAATTTCCGCTACAGGTAGAGCTTTCTATCTCTTTGCATGCAGCAGATGAAAAAACCAGAACAGAATTGATGCCGGTGAATAAAAAATATCCCTTGAATAAATTGATAGATGCCTGCAGGTTTTATTTTAAGAAAAAAAACCGGCAAATTACATTTGAATACTTAATGTTAAAAGGGATTAATGATAGCGCAGAACAGGCAAATAAATTGTGTCAAATAATTTCTGATTTTGATGCCAAGGTTAATTTAATTGTTTATAATCCAATTGCTATTCGTGACAATCTTCTTCCATCTGATAAACAGACTATTAATATTTTTCAGAAAATAATAAAAGCAAAAGGTATACCAGTAACTATTAGGTATTCCAAAGGGCAGGATATTAATGCTGCTTGTGGACAATTAAGAAGTAATTATAACAATTAATAATAGAATTATTGGTATGGTTATGGCATATATTTCTTGACTTTCGATTGATATCTGCTATACTTTTAAAGGAACAATTTACCCTTGGGCCCATAGCTCAGCTGGTAGAGCAGCCGGCTCATAACCGGCCGGTCCCTGGTTCGAATCCGGGTGGGCCCACCATTCTTAAGAAGAATAACAAAGAAAGTCAAGAATATTTATGAAAATTATACTAGAGAGATTAGAAAAATTGCCAAAAAGATTTAAAAGACTAATGGCGCAAAATACGCTTTGTTATGATAAAAACCTTACTTTAAAATAGATTAAAGTAAGGTTTTTTTTATTCATAAAAAAAGACAATTTTAGTAATACCTGACTAAAAAGGAGGAGTTTTTTGAGAGAGCAGCTATATACCCTGTTATTTTTGCAGGAAATTGATAAAGATATTGTCAGGGAGGAGAAGAGACAAAAAAAGCTTCCTGCCAGAATTCACGAAATTGAAAGCATCAAGGCAAATATTGAGCAAAAGGTAGATGCTGAAAAAGAAAAGTTAAAAGAATTACAATCAAAAATAAAAAGAAAAGAAATGGATGCCAGGTCCATTACAACAAAAGTAGAAAAACACCAGGATGAATTATATGGTGGAAAAACAAATGATATCAAAGAACTGAAACAGCTGCAGAAGGCAATAGAGTTATTAATAGAAGATAGGGATGGTATTGAAGAAGATTTATTGGTTCTTATGGATAAAGAAGATGAAATAAAGGCAAATTTAAAAAAGGCTGACGAAGAATTATCCAAGGTGAATTATCAACTTCAGCAGAAAAAAGAAGAAGTTAGCCAGCTGGAAAAAGAAATTGAGAAACGCATAGAAGAAAAAAAAGAGAAGAGGAAAGAGATAGCTGGTAGGATTACTGACAGTGATTTACTAAAACGATACAATATGTTATGGGATGAAAAAGAAGGAGAAGTAGTGGTTGAGATTGATGGTCCAACCTGCAGTGGATGCAATCTATCCTTACCAAGTGATATAATTTATCATCTGCAAAGAGATGATATGTTGATAACATGTCCCAATTGTAATAGAATATTAGTGTGGAAAGAAAGATGAGCCTGGTAATATAGTAGATAAGCTAGACTTATCTACTACTGGCAAGCAAATCAGGTAATCGCAGGCTGATGGTACAGTCTGAGGAAAGTCCGAGCTCCATAGGGCAGAGTGCTGGGTAACACCCAGCGGGGGTGACCCCGGGAAAGTGCTACAGAAAAGAAACAGCCTTTAGGGCAATGGTGAAAAGGCAGGGTAAGAGCCTACCAGTTATTGGGTGACCAATAAGCTTAGCAAACCCCACTTGGAGCAAGATCAAGAAGGGGATAATTAGCGGCCCGCTATAGGTTTCCGGGTAGATCGCTTGAGGTATAAGGTAACTTATATCCTAGATAGATGATTACCACATTATGTTTTTCTAAAAAAACATAATGACAGAACTCGGCTTATGATTTGCTTGTCAAAAAAGAGGCATACCATTATCAAATGGATGTCTCTTTTTTATTATGATAAAAAGAAGAGCCTAATTAATAATCATTATCCCTCTAATTTTTCAGCAAATTATAAAAAAATATGTCTTTTTTGCCGATGCCAGTATCAACATTCCTATATAACCTCATTTTCCCCAAAATTATAAAAATTTTTTAAAAAACTTTTTAAAAAAGAGGATTTTTTTACTTGAATGTAGTATACTATTATACATAAGTGGAGGAAAGTGGAGGAAAGTGGCAAGATGATGTTTCTGGGTCAATATGAGCATTCACTGGATAAAAAAGGAAGAATAATCATGCCTTCCAGTTTTCGGGAAGACCTGGGCGATACATTTGTCATTACCTTTGGATTGGATAAATGCCTTTTTGTCTATCCAATGGAAGAATGGAAAAAGTTAGCCAATAGCCTTCAGAATTTTCCTCTAGGTAAAAAAGATGCCCGAGCATTTAAAAGAACATTAGCCTCCAGAGCACTGATAAGCCATTTTGACCAGCAGGGCAGGGTGGTAATTTCCAAAAACTTGAGAGATTATGCAGAAATTACCAAAAATGTCATGATTATTGGAGTTTTTGAGCGTATCGAAATATGGGATCTGGAAAAATGGAATGGTTATGCAGCAGACACAGAAGATTCCTATGAGGACATTGCTGAACGTATCTATGAAAAAGAAGGACAAGATTCGTAATGCATTTTCACACTCCGGTAATGTGTTCTCAGGTACTAAATTATATAGTTACTAAAAAGAATGGCATTTATCTTGATTGCACACTAGGAGGAGGTGGTCATTCAATAGAGATAATAAAAAAGATTTATCCTGAGGGCTTGCTTATTGGCTTGGACCAGGATAAAGAAGCCCTGGAATTTGCCCGTGAAAGGTTACAAGACTATCAGGATAGAGTTTTTTTAATCAAAGGTAATTTTAGAGATCTAAAACTACTATTACAGGAATTAGGATACAAACAAATTACCGGGATATTGTTTGATTTAGGTTTATCTTCTCATCAGCTGGAGAGCAAAACCAGAGGTTTTAGTTTTCAGGAAGATAATCGTTTGGATATGAGAATGGATTTAAGTAAAGAAACTGATGCCTGTTTTGTGGTAAACAATTATTCAGAAAAGGATTTATGGGAATTATTCAGTAAATATGGGGAAGAACGATTTTCCCGGTCAATTGCCAGAGTGATTGTTAGAGAGAGAAAAAAAGGAAAAATTAAAACAACCAGTCAACTGGCAAAAATAGTAACAGATGTCTATGCCAGACATAAAAAAAATAGGTGGCGTATACATCCAGCTACTAAGGTATTTCAAGCATTGAGAATTGAAGTAAATAATGAATTGAATATATTAAAACGGGCATTAGAAGAAGCAGTTGATGTATTAGAAGAACAAGGAAGAATTTGTATTATTTCTTATCATTCTTTGGAAGATAGAATAGCGAAACACACGTTAAAGGATTTGGCAAAACAGGAACATATTGTGTTAAATGGATATGGGGTGAAGATATTGTCCAAAAAACCTATCTATCCTTCCGAGGATGAGGTCAGGGAAAACCGTCGAGCCCGAAGTGCAAAAATGAGAGTCGCTGAAAAAGTTTTTTCAGAGGGAGTGTCTAAAAGATGAAAGACATCATATTGATTGGAGAAAATAATCAATTTCAGGAAAAAAACCATAAATTATCACTATCTCTTTTTCTATTTATTGTTATCCTGATTAGCCTGCTAGTTATTTTTTATATTTGTACTAATATTGTACTCATGAAATTAGGATACCAGTCAATTGAACTGGAGCAAAGGAAAGAGCAGTTATTGGCAGAAAATGATCAGCTGGAATATTCGGTTGAGTGTTTATCTTCTTTGACCAGAATTGAAAAAATAGCATCAGAAGGATTGGGGATGAAACGGCCAGAAAAAATTGAGTTTATTGCCATGCTTCCTGCCAGGATAAATACTAATTCAGTAGTTGCTGAACAATCATCCAACGAAGCAGAGGAAAGAACCTACCTGCAGGCAGGAAATTTCCCGAGAGAATTTGCTAATTTGCCCATTTTTAAAAATCAGTAGGATTATTACATTTTCTAACAGGCAGGATATATTATTTTGTTTCAATTGGCTGAAAAGAGAAAAAGAATTCATTTTTTAATAATCGCTTTTATTATTATATTTTTAACATTGGTTTATAGGCTATTTCAAATCCAGGTTGTAGAGGGCAGTAAACTATCTGAACTTGCTCGTAGAGAGCATATTATTTCTTATACCCTGGATGGCAAACGAGGAATTATTTTCGACCGAAATCTGAAAAAATTAGCAGTTAATGTAGACTCGAAGTCTTTATTTGCTATGCCTTATAAAGTTGAAAGCGCCGATGAGGTTGCCAGATTACTCTCCACAAAGCTTGATGTTGGATATTCTCAGATAAGAGAACAACTACAAAAGGATAGATACTTTGTCTGGATAAAAAGAAAATTGTCCCAGGAAAATTTTAAGGAAATACAAGAAATGGGATTGGAAGGTTTCGATTTTGTAACTGAGAGTACCAGATATTATCCCAAAGAGGATCTTGCTGCAAACTTGCTGGGTTTTGTAGGAGTTGACAATCAAGGGCTGGAAGGGCTGGAAATGCATTATGATGATGAGCTTAAAGGATTGCCAGGATTGGTTGTTATGGAAAGAGATGCCTCTGGCGCAAAAATACCATTAAGTATAGAACAGATGCAACCATCCAAGGACGGGAATTCTTTAGTATTGACTATAGATGAAGTTATTCAATATATTACTGAGGAAGCCTTGGAAAAGGCTTACCATCAATACCACCCAAAATCTGCAGTTGCCATAGTGGTAAACCCTAAAACGGGCGAGATTTTAAGTATGGCAGTAAAACCTACTTATGATCTTAACGAATTTCAACATTCACCAAAAGATTCTTGGAAAAACCGGGCTATTACTGATAATTATGAGCCAGGTTCAACATTTAAAATATTTACTATTGCTACTGCCCTGGAAAACAATTATGCTAGTTTAAATGACCATTTTTATTGCAAAGGCTGGATAAAATACCATGGTACTGTTATCAGGGATATTGACCCGCATGGTCACCAGGATTTGACAGATATTGTAAAAAATTCTTGTAATGTTGGGTTAATTGAAGTTGGTACTCGAATGGATGAAAACGTTTTTGCTGAATCAATACGAAATTTTGGTTTTGGGGGAGAGACAGGTATAAGTTTACCAGGTGAAAGCCCTGGTTTATTTAGACCGGTAAATCAATGGTCTAAAATATCTATTGCGTCTTTATCTATAGGCCAGGAAATATCCGTAACTCCACTTCAGCTGGTAATGGCAACAGCAGCAATTGCCAATAACGGCATTTTGATGAAACCACTAATCGTCAAAGAAATTGTTGATTCAGAGTATAATGTAATTAGGAGTTACCAGCCTGAGCAGATACGGCAGGTGATTTCCTCAAATACAGCAAATACAATGATGAATATTTTACAGGAAGTTGTTGACGATGGCACAGGCAGGAGGGCAAAACTGAAGGATTACACCGCTGCCGGAAAAACAGGTACTTCCCAAAAATTTGATTTTTCTTTAGGGAGATATTCTAATGAAAAATTTACTTCCTGGTTTGTAGGATTTGCTCCCAGCCATGATGCAGAACTAGCTATTTTGGTCATGTTGGATGAACCCAAAGGAAGTTATTATGGTGGAACAGTTGCAGCCCCTGTTTTTCAAGAAATTGCGTCGAAAGTGCTTCCTTATCTCTCAATCCCTCCTGAATGAAAATAGTAAAAATCATTTTACTTTTTGAGAGATATTCAGTAAGATATTCCTTGTATGTTTTTAAATAAAATTAATATTAATGGTGCAAGAGGAAAATCAGGTGAAATTGTCAGAATTAATTAAAGATTTAAGCATAGAAAAAGTTAATGGTAGTACTGATATAGAGATTAAGGGAATATCGCAAAATTCAAAAACAGTTAAAGACGGTTATCTATTTGTATGTATTGAAGGTTTTGTTGTAGATGGACATGCTTATATATCTGAGGCAATAGAAAATGGAGCCAGGGCAATTCTATTACAAAAAAATATTTCCCTTAACAAAAATATCACTACAGCAAGGGTTAAAGATACACGAAAGGCACTGGCTTTTTTAGCAAATCGTTATTACGACTACCCTTCACAAAAATTAAATTTAATTGGGATTACCGGTACCAATGGTAAGACAACCGTTGCCTATATGTTGAAGTCTATTTTTGAGGAAGCCAATAAAAGAGTTGGTTTGTTAACAACCGTAGAAAATATTATTGACAATAAATCCGAGGAATCAAAAATGACCACTATGGAATCATTGGATTTACAAAAGGCATTTTGTAATATGCTTTCTATTGGAGTCGATTATTGTATTATGGAAGTGTCATCCCATTCATTAAGCCTGTCAAGAGTAGAGGGTTGTGATTTCGATGTGGCAATTTTTACTAATATTAGTGATGAACATTTTGAGATTCACAATAATTTCCAAAATTACCTTGAAAGCAAAAAGAAATTATTCCAATCATTAACATCCTCAAGCAATGCAATTAACCAAAAAAAGGGAATTATTAATATAGATGAAATGTATGCTGATGAATTTCTTAATTGTTTTGAGGGAGACAAGATTACCTACGGAATTGAAAAAGAAGCTATGTTTCAGGCTCGAAATATTCATATTGATATCAAAGAAACCACTTTTACTGCTAAGACCCCTGTAGGAGACATAGAGATACTGCTAAGAATGAGTGGGAAATACAATATATATAATGCACTGGCAGCAATGTCTACTGCAATAAGCCAGGGAATATCTCTGGAAATTATTGCCAGGGCTTTTCGAAAATTTCCAGGAGCTCCAGGCAGATATAAAATTATAGATTATGGACAACCATATACTATTATTATTGATTTTGCCCATAATTTTCATGGATTAGAACATATTTTAAAAACACTTGAATTATTTCCCAGGAATAAAATTATTACTATCTTTGGTCATGGTGGAGAAAGAGATAGCCGGGTAAGAAAAAAAATGGGAAAAGTTGTTGGAACACATAGTGATTACAGTATTATTACTGCTGATAATCCTCGAAGTGAAAGCCTGGAGAAAATAGCAAAAGAAATTGAAGAAGGATTAAAAGAGGTTAAAAATAGCAACTACCAAGTCATTTTGGATAGATTCCAAGCCATAGAGCATGCCCTAAATATTGCTGAGAAAGATGATATAATTCTGATTGCCGGGAAAGGACCTGAGACAAAACAGGTTTATCAGGATCGGACAATTTACCATAATGATGAGGAAGTTGTCTCAAAGATACTAACAGGGAAAGGTGATAAATAGGTGTTTCGATTAAGGGATTTGGTAGGAATAATACCTGGAGCAATACTTTTAGGTGACCTTGATGTTAAGTGGGAAAATATTTCTATTGATAGCAGGAAAATAAGGGAGGGCGAAGTTTTTTTTGCACTTAAAGGGGAAAAATATGATGGGCATAATTTTATTGATGAGGCTGTTGCAAAAGGAGCCTGTGCTATTGTACTGGAAAAGAGTTTTTATCAAATCCATAAATCCAAATATTATTTACATGAAAAAAATATTAGCCCGCTTTTATTGGTTGATGACACCTTATCAGCATTACAATTATGGGCACATCATTGCCATTCACTATTTAAACCATTAACTATCTGTATTACCGGGAGCAATGGCAAGACAACTACTAAAGAGATGATTGTCCATTTATTAAATTCTAAATATAATGTTTTAAAATCAAGGGGTAATTACAATAATGAAATTGGTGTACCATTAACCTTGCTTGACCTGGACAAACATCACGATGTATTGGTGCTGGAAATGGCTGCTCGTAAATCGGGAGAAATAAAAGAATTAACGAGCATTGTGAAGCCAGAGATTGCCATAGTTACCAATGTCTGTGAAGCACATATTGGATTGTTTAAAAGCAGGGAGAATATTGCACACGAAAAATCAGAAATTATTTTGGCATTAAAAGACAAAGGCACAGCAATTCTTAATCGAGATGATGCATATTTTGAATATTTTAAGGACTGCATGTCAGACCATAATTATTTACTAAGTTATGGTTTCCATCCGGAAGCCCAATTAAGAGCTGAAAATCTATGGCAAGATAAAGAAAAGGGAATTCATTTTGATGTTTTATTTGAAGAAAAAAAACACCATATTTTTATACCTTTGTTAGGTAGATTTAATGTCTACAATTTTTTAGCTGCTTTTGCAGCAGGAATAATTATGCATATTCCAATTAAAGAAATGATTGAACGTATATCAACTTTTTGTACACCGACAATGCATATGGAATATTTATATCTGGAACGAGGCATAGTATTGGTACTGGATTGTTACAACTCAAATCCTACAGCAGTTTCAGAGGCCTTGAAAAGTATTGCTGATATCTCAAGAGAACGTTTCAAAGTTGCAGTGTTGGGGGATATGTTAGAGTTAGGGGAACTAGCCAGGAATTATCATATAGAGATAGGGAAAAAGACTGCAAATCTATACTTTGATATGTTAATAGGTTTTGGAAATTATGCAACGTGGGTTGCCCAGGGGGCTTTGGAACAGGGAATGGATAGGGATAAGATATATACTTTCAACATGGCGGAAAAGGAGAAAGTAGTAAGTAAATTAAAAAAAGAATTACCTAAAAATAGTATTATTTTCCTGAAAGGTTCAAGAGGTATGCAGATGGAAGATATTGCTCAAAAATTAAAAAAGAGTGAAGAAAGTGGGGAGAAATCTTATAATGTATAGAATCATACTTTCTTTGTTAATTGCCTTTTTTATCCCGGTAATCATTACGCCTTTTTTTATAAAAGTTCAGCGAAAGCATAATATCGGGCAAAGAATCAGACAGGAAGGGCCGGACTTACATCAACATAAAATGGGTACCCCAACTATGGGCGGTTTGATACTTTTTTTTTCTGTAGCCATTTCAATGCTTTTTTTCCAACCTGATGATATTTCCGTGTATGTTGTTTTTCTATTGTTGTGTGCTTTTGGCTTGGTTGGTTTTCTAGATGATTTTATAAAATATTATCGTGGCAGATCTTTAGGATTGAAAGCAAGAATAAAACTGATTATGCAGTTTGTAATTTTTACGATTTTTTTATTGTGGTTTTATCAAAACAGATCTATTGACCAAACAATAATAATCCCTTTTGTAAAGGATTATTTAACTCTACCAAAAATGGTTTTTATACCTTTTATTGGACTTGTTTTTATTTCCACTACAAATGCGGTTAACCTAACCGATGGACTAGATGGACTGGCAACTGGTTTAATGATAATTGCCCTGATTGCCTTTGCAATTATTTCATTTGCGCAGGAACGAAACAACCTGGGGATATTTTCTTTAATTATGCTGTCATCTTGTGCAGGATTTTTGATTTACAATTTTCACCCGGCAAAAATATTTTTGGGTGATGTCGGTTCATTGGGTTTGGGCGGTGCTTTAGCCGCTTTTTCAGTAATAACAGGAACTGAGTTTTTTTTGATTATAATAGGCGGTGTTTTTGTTGTCGAGACATTATCAGTAATTATACAGGTTCTGTCAATTCAATTTAGGCAGAAACCAATTTTTAAAATGAGTCCTTTACATCATCATTTTGAGTTGTTGAATTGGAAGGAAGTGCATATTGTAATATTGTTTTGGGGTATAGGTGCACTATTTTCTTTAATAGGCTTACTTGCCTATCCTTTTTAATATTAATTTAAGATATAAGATAAAAAGCAAAATATGGAGTGGATACTTTAAATGAATTTATCTCAGACAAGACAACCCGACTATATATTATTAGCTACCATATTTCTCTTGTTAACCATTGGCATTATCATGGTGTTTAGCTCTAGTTATATCATGGCTTATAAATGGTATGGCAATAGTTTTTACTTTTTTAGCCGACAAGTTATCTTTGCTGGAATAGCTCTCCTTGTCTTTCTGGTAGCCATAAAAATAGATTATCATCTCTGGCGAAAATTTGCCATCCCAATTTTATTACTATCTATCTTTTTGTTGATTATGCTATATATGCCTGGATTTGCCAGATATATAAGAGGAGCGAGAAGGTGGATTAATATCGGACCTATCTCTTTTCAACCTTCTGAATTAGCCAAAATTGCCTTAATTCTCTATATAGCAGACTGTCTAACCCGAAAAAAAGCAAAGCTTATTAGTAGTTTTGTATGGGGAATCCTTCCTATATTTATTATAACAGTTTTTATTTTTTATTTAATTTTTCGTCAGCCTGACTTTAGTACAGCAATTGTAATAATGGGCTGTTCTTTTATTATGCTTTTTATTGGGGGAAGCCAAATCACACAGTTATTTGCCATGATAGTTTTATTGATACCCTCAGGACTATTGCTTGCTTTAGGGAAAGCTTATCGCAGGACAAGGTTGCTTTCTTTTCTCAATCCCTGGGAGGACCCTTTAAATAGTGGATTTCATATTATACAGTCTTTGTTAGCCCTTGGCAGTGGTGGTTTGTTTGGAGTAGGAATTGCCCAAAGTAGACAAAAATATTTTTATCTCCCCGATCAACATACTGATTTTATTTTTTCCATAATAGGAGAAGAATTAGGATTTATCGGTGCACTGGCAATAATTATCTTATTTCTGATATTTTTGTGGAGAGGTTTTTCAGTTTCTTTAAAAGCCAGAGATACTTTTGGTTTATTATTAGGGGCAGGTATTACTTCAATGATTGTATTTCAGGCATTGGTTAATATAAGTGTTGTAACAAAGATGATTCCTACTACTGGAATTAGTTTACCGTTTATCAGTTATGGTGGTTCATCTCTTATAACAAATATGTTTTGTTGCGGTATCCTTTTAAATATATCGAAAAACACCGTTGAAAAAAATGAGGAACCCTAAAAAATGAAAGTTATAATAACCGGAGGAGGTACTGGCGGACACATATATCCAGGGATAAGCCTGGCTAAAGAATTACAAAAAAGGGATAGTAGGAATGAGGTAATATTCATAGGTAGTAATAAAGGTATGGAATCAGATATTATTCCCAGGGAAGGTTATCAATTTTTTTCAATAAAAGTGAAAGGAATCAGGAGGAAGATATGTTTGGAAAATATTTATGCAATATTTCTTTTTCTTGGTTCCCTGGTTGGTTCATATAAAATGATAAGAAAGATAAAGCCGGATCTGGTAATAGGAACTGGTGGTTATGTCAGTGCATCAGTGGCCTTGATTTCATCAATAATTGGTATTCCCACCTTTATTCATGAGCAGAATGCCATACCGGGAATTACCAATCAAATATTATCATTAACCAGCAGAATTGTTTTTCTAAGTTTTCCTGAATCAAGGCATCATTTTTGGAACAAGGGGAAGACCATTTGTTTGGGAAACCCTGTTAGAGAAGAAATATGGAAAGGTAACCGAGAAAAAATTATTAAAGAAACAGGGATGAAAAAAAATAAAAAAACCATATTACTTTTTGGGGGAAGCAAGGGAGCGCGGGTTCTTACTACTACCTTTATAAATTGTGTAGATTTAATCAATGATTCATTTTGGAATAACTGGCAAGTTTTAATAATTAGTGGTAAAGAAGAGCATACTGAAGTAAAAAAGATGTTGACCAATTCTAAATACGAAGAAATTATTTTTGTTTTACCATATTTGTATGAAATGGAAAATGCCTATGAACTGGCAGATTTGGTTATTTGTAGGGCAGGGGCTACCACAGTAGCAGAGCTCACGGCTAAAGGACTACCGGCAATATTGATACCCTATCCTTATGCTACTGGCGATCATCAGCTTTATAATGCGCAATATCTGGAAAAGGAGCAAGCTGCTGTTGTTATTACTCAGCAGGACTTATCTGAAGATAAGCTTGCTACAGAAATTTCCAGATTATTATTAGAGGAAGAATGCTTAAAAACTCTTGCTCGGAATAGCAAAAAATTGGGCAATCGAAAGGCTGCCGAAGAAATAATTAATTCCATTTATCAAAATATAAAAAAAGAAGAAATCTTGTAAAAAGTCTTTGATTAATAAATAAAATAAGGTACACTATTATGCAGAATGATAGTTGTCTTATGAGTAAGCGGAAAGGTAATTTTATGAATATTAAAGAAAAGCATATTCATTTTGTTGGTATTGGTGGAACAGGTATGAGTGGAATTGCTTCAATTTTAATAGATTTAGGTTTTAAGATAAGTGGTTCAGATTTACAGAGTACTATTGTAACAAAAAGGTTAATCAATAAAGGTGCGGTGATATATAAAGGTCATGATGGTAGTCATATTTCAGGAGCAAATTTAGTGGTTATTTCTTCTGCAATTAAAGAAGAAAACAAAGAGGTTATTGCTGCCAGAGAGAACAAAATAGAGATTATCCCCAGGGCTGAAATGCTTTCCAGGATTATGCACCAAAGTTTTAGAATTGCTATATCGGGAACTCATGGGAAAACGACCACTACATCTATGATAAGCCTTATTTTAGAAAAAATGCACCTGGATCCTACAATTGCTATTGGAGGAGAAATTAATGATATAGGTGGCAATGCAAAATTAGGCAAGGGTGATTATGTAGTTGTGGAAGCCGATGAGAGTGACGGTTCTTTTTTATTACTAAATCCAAATGTAGCTATTGTGACAAATATAGAAAATGACCATCTTGATTATTTTACAAGTCTGGAAAGAACTATCGAAAGTTTTCAAAGGTTTATAAACAAAGTGCCTGCTGGCGGCAGGATAATATTTGGCTATGATTGCCCCAATGCCAGAGAGATAATGAAAAATCTATCTTCTACCAAAAAAACAATATCTTATGGCTTTCACCAGGATGCCCAGTTAAGGGCGGTAAATCCTAAATTAATAAAAAATACTTCTATTTCTGATATTTATTATAAAAATAAGCGATTAGGACTATTAAAATTAAATATTCCGGGATATCATAATATATCCAATGCCCTGGCAGCAATTGCAACCACCATGGAATTAGACATTAAATTTAATAACATTATAGAAATATTATCTCATTTTAAAGGTGTAAAACGCAGGCAGGAATTGATAGCCAATTTTAATGATATGTTTATGATTATTGATGATTATGGCCATCATCCCTCTGAAATAAGTGCTACTTTAAAAGCAATTCGAGGAGGATGGCCCAAACGCAGGATTGTGACCATATTTCAGCCACACCGCTATAGTAGAACCCAGCTATTATTAGAACAATTCGGAAATTGCTTTCAGGATTCTGATATTGTTGTTATCAATGATATTTATCCTGCAAATGAAAAACCTATTCCTGGTATATCCTCTGAATTAGTTTATGAGAAGGTAAAAAAATATAAAAAAGACAGTGTTTTTTATTTACCCAACAAGAAAGAAACTATATCCTTTTTGAAAGACTTGATATCCAATGGTGATATTATAGTTACCATGGGAGCGGGAGATGTCTGGAAAATTGGAAAACAGTTAGCAAAAGAATTAAGAAATAATAAGATAAGAGTTGGTATAGGTAGTTAATGTTTAATAAACAATCAATTCAGAAAGAGATTGAGAAAAATAAATTAGCAGAAGAGATTAAAATTGATGAATTGATGAAAAATCATACTTCATGGAGAATCGGTGGAATTGCCGATTTTTTTTGTATCCCTCAAGATGAAGAAAGATTGAAAAAGATTTTGTTATTTGCAAGACAACATGAATTACCTATCTATATTATCGGCAATGGTTCTAATATCTGGGTACCAGATGAAGGTATCAGAGGATTGGTGGTAAAACTTTCAGGAACTATCGACAAAATAGAATATTCTGGTAAAATGATAAAAGTAGGTGCGGGGATACTGCTGCCGAATTTAGTAAGAAAGGCGGTCAAAGAAGAGTTAGCTGGACTGGAATTTGCTGCTCATATACCTGGAACCCTTGGTGGAGCAATTTTTAGTAATGCCGGTTACAATGATGAATCCATGGCCGGTATTGTCCAAAAAATAATTATTTATGATTTTAAAGGTAATATTAAAGAAATTAATACAGAAAAATCAAATTTTTTTTATAGAGGTATTTCTTTAGGCATTGATAATTATATTATCATATCAGCCTACCTGGATCTAGTCAAAGATAGCAAGGATAAAATAATCTCAAAAATAAAGAAATATTTCAGCCATAGAAAAGAGACTCAACCAATTAATTGTTTAACTGCAGGCTGTGTTTTTAAAAATGACAAGAATAGTCCTGCTGGTTTTTTAATAGAAAAATCAGGTGCCAAGGGGCTATCAATAGGAGATGCACAGGTTTCTGAAAAACATGCAAACTTTATTGTGAATAAAGGGGAAGCAACCTCCAAAGATATATTATTGCTAATAGAAGAAGTACAAAGAAGGGTTGAGAAAAAATTTGGAGTGATCCTGGAAAAAGAAATAAATATAATTGGTTTTAATAGTGACCAATAATTTTTATCAGACAAGAGGAATTGGCTTTATCATATATCAAGACCCAGGAGATTTTGAAGAGGATAAAATAGAAGAAAGACAGAATAATAATAAAAGCAACAAAAAGTTTAATGTTTTAAAGATATTGATTTACTATATTATAATTGGAGTTTTGGGTTGGAATTTTTTTTATTTTATCTTTACCTCTGCCTGGTTTAATATTAAAGAGATAAATATTACTGGCAATAATTATTTAAGTGGGCAAACAATTATTAACCAGGGAGGAGTTGAATTTCAAACTAATTTATTTCATTTTAATACCAAGGAAGCTAATCTAAAACTTTTGCAACATCCCTGGATTGCAGAGGCATCGATAAAAAAAGCATTGCCAGATAAATTGAATATTAATATTGTAGAGCGAAAACCATATATCATATTATATCACAATGAAGATTTCTATCTTATAAGTGAAGAGGGAGTTGTATTAGCAACATTACCAGAATTTAAAAATGATTTTGATTTATATTTAATAACCGGGATTGATATTGGTAACAAAAAAGCTGGGGAAGTGATTAGAGGACAAGAGTATGAAAATGTTAAAAGAATAATTTATGCATTAGAGAATATATTCCCTGACCAATTTTACAAGATACAGGTTATATCCAATGAAGAATATCTTTTATTCCATAAGAAGCAAGAAATAAAGGTTAGAATAAAAGATGGTGATCAATTAATCAATGAGTGGTATTTATTGGAAGGGGCATTAGAAAAAGTATTCCAGGAAGAAAAATCAATTCAGGAAATAAATATGAAGTATAAAGAGAGATTATCGATAATATTGAAAGAGTAAAGATATATACTATTGACTTGCTGGATATTATATTTATGAATTTTAGTGCATGGTATAGCATGCAGGAGGGCGTCTATGAAAAGCGAAATACTGGTAGCAGGTTTGGACATCGGAACTAATAATACCAATACTTTAATTGCAGAGATAGGTGAAGACAATTTGGTAGAAATTGTAGGCGTAGGTTCTGTTCCGTCCAAAGGTGTGAAAAGAGGAGTTATTGTTGATCTAGATAAAGCTGCAGAAGCAGTTAAAGAGTCAGTGGGAAATGCAGAACGAATGGCTGGTGTTCGTATAAGTTCAGCCGTTGTATCAGTAAATGGGAGTCATATTTCTTCCTTTAATAGCCAGGGAGTTATTGCAATTGCAAAAGAGCAACCGGAAATAGATGAAGAAGATATAGAAAAGGTTATAGAAGCCGCAAAAGCAGGAGTGATAGCTCCTGAAAGAGAATTAATTCATGTCTTACCCAGAGAATTTATTTTAGATGGACAAAAAGGTATCCTGGACCCTTTAGGAATGGCTGGATCAAGATTGGAAGGGAAAGTACACATTGTTACAGGTTCGGTTACTGCAGTTCAAAATTTATTAAAATGTATGGAAATGGTTGGTTTAGAGGTAGATGAATTAATATTTGGAAACCTTGCCTGTGGAAATGCCTTGCTCAGTAAAACAGAAAAGGAATTAGGGGTACTTTTAATTGATATGGGGGCAGGCTCATCTGATATTTCTGTCTTCATTAATGATAATATTATTTATTCTTCCATTTTGCCTTTAGGCGGGATTCAAATTACCAACGATTTAGCTATTGGTTTAAAGACTTCTATTGAGGAATCTGATAGACTAAAATTAAAATATGGTAGCGTTCTGGGTAATTATATTTCTCCTGAAGAGGTCGTCGAAGTTTCCAACTCAAAAGGTCAGGAAAAAGTAAAAATATCCAAGAAGTACTTGGTTGATATTATCGAACCAAGAGTGCAGGAAATATTCGGTTTGATAAAAGAAGAATTGGAAAGAGCAAACCATTATCACTTAATTACCCAGGGGGTAGTATTAACAGGGGGTTGTGCCCTTTTACCAGGTATAGCTGAACTTGCCAGCAAGGTCTTTAATACTAATACCCGATTGGGAAAACCTGATTACAAAGGAGAATTAGGTGATCTAATCAATGAACCCAGATTTTCTACAGTCATGGGTTTACTAGACTTTGCTATTGAGCAGGAAGCAATGACAGGTTCTGGACGGTCAAATAGAAAAAAAGGTAATAGTGTTTTTTCAAAAATAGCTAATTGGCTAAGAGACTTTTTTTAATTAATATCGTAAAAATTTCACATTTTACCACCAAATATTGGAGGGAGGATTAATTTTGAATAATATAACAGAGAGACCCAGTACATTTGTTGACATCAAAGTAATAGGAGTTGGCGGTGGAGGCGGTAATGCAGTCAATCGAATGATAGAAGAAAAAATCAGTGGTGTTAGATATATTTCTGCTAATACCGATGCTCAGGTTTTAGCTCTTTCGAATGCGGAACAAAAAATACAGATAGGTAGCAGAATTACCATGGGCCTTGGAAGCGGTTCTAATCCAGATATTGGGAAAAGGGCAGCTGAAGAAGACAAGGATAAAATAAGTAAAGCCCTGGAAGGTTCTGATATGGTTTTTATAACCGCTGGTATGGGAGGAGGAACTGGTACTGGCGGAAGCCCCATTATTGCCCAGGTATCTAAAGAATTGGGTGCTTTGACAGTTGGTATTGTAACCAAGCCATTTACTTTTGAAGGGATAAAGCGTCAGAGACAGGCCGAAGAGGGCATACAACTGCTCAAGGAATATGTGGATACTCTAATTGTTATTCCAAATGACAGATTATTACAGATTATTGCAGAAAATACCCCTGTTTTAGAAGCTTTTAAGGTAGCTGATGAATTATTGCTGCATGGAATTCAGGGAATTTCTGAGATTGTTGTGGAGCCGGGATTAATTAATGTTGATTTTGCAGATGTGAAGATGATTATGGAAGATGCAGGAAGTGCTATTATGGGTATTGGCAGAGCAAATGGGGAAAATCGAGCCGTAGAAGCTGCTCATAATGCAGTAAATAGCTCACTTTTAGGAACCAAAATAACTGATGCCAGAGGTATATTATTTAATATTTCTGGTGGTAAGAATATGACTCTTTTTGAAGTTAACCAGGCTGCAGAAATTGTTCAGGAAGCTGCTAATGGTGATGCAAATATTATCTTCGGTGCAGTTATTAATGAAGCACTTGGAGGATGTAGATTATGATGATTTAGAAATCCCAACTTTTTTACGTAAAAACAGATAATTATTTCAGGGGAGACTTCTCCCCTGAATTTCCTTCTATTGACAAGCTTCTTATTTATACCTTTGTATTCTACATGAATTTAATAGCTGAAATTTTTATTCCCCCTTATTAATCCCTCTTATTAATTCAAAACTCCAGAATATATTATTATCTCAAAATATTGTGAAAATATCTTGACTTTATATATATAGGGTATTAGTATAGAATATAACTCTAAATACGGTGTTGTGTAATGAAATGTCCCTTTTGTAATAATCCAGAAACTGGCGTTATAGAATCACGGGCTATGGAAAATGGCCTGGTTATCCGTCGGAGAAGATACTGTAAAAAGTGTCATAAAAGATTTACTACTCATGAACGAATTGAATTGGTACCCTTGGTAGTTATAAAAAAAAATGATAGCAGAGAAGTGTTTAATAGGGAAAAAATTATCAAAGGGATTATTAAAGCCTGTGAAAAAAGGCCAATTAGTCTGACACAAATAAATCAAATCGCTGAAGAGATTGAAGAAAAATTAAAACAGAGTTCAACTAATGAGATAAAAAGTCAGAATATAGGAAGATTAGTAATGGATCAACTTAAATCTCTGGATGAAGTAGCCTATGTTAGATTTGCCTCAGTATACAGGCATTTTGAAGATATAGGGAGCTTTTTAGAAGAAATAAGCAAAATAAAAAGGGTAAACAAAAAGCAAAACTAAAAAAGCGAGGAAGGAAGTAATGGTAGATAAAATAAAAAAAAGAGAGGGCTATCTGGTTGAATTTGACGAGAACAAAATATACAATGCCATTTTAGCAGCAATGGAAGCAGTAGGAGAAATGGATAAAGACCGGGCACGAAAGATAACCAATCATGTGATATATAGGTTGGAAGTTGGTTTTGGCAAAAAAACTCCTTTAGTAGAAGAAATACAGGATATTGTAGAAGAGCAGCTAATTGCATCGGGTCTAACCGGAGTTGCTAAAGCATATATTATATACAGGAATAAAAGAAATGAGATTAGAAAAAAATTATATGTAAGGGGCAAAAAGACAGAATATAAAAATAGCACAGAAATGTCACTATTAGTATCTACTTCAGCCAGAGAAACGGTAATTCCATGGAATAGAAATAAGATTGTAGATGCCTTGTGTAAAGAGGCAGAAATTACTCCCACTGTAGCAAGGAAAATTGCCAAAAAGGTAGAAGAAAAGATTTTTAACTTAAATTTTGATAATATTTCTACCTCTCTAATCAGGGAACTGGTAGATAATGAATTATTTGCCCGGGGATATGAAAAAAAATGGATGAAACAAAAAATTATTGGTATGCCTTCCTATGATTTAAAACGTTTATTTTTATCTAAAACAAAAGAGAATAGCAATATTGCAAATAACAACCCGGAGGCAATTAACTTAGCCATTGCAGAAAATACAATTAAGCAATATATGCTACAGGAAGTTTTTAGTCAGGAAGTTGCTGACGCTCACTTAAAGGGTTTTATACATATTCATGATTTGGGGTATCCGCGGATATATTGTTCTGGCCATTCATTAGAATATATTAAAAAATATGGGCTCAATTTAGATAATCTGGATACTTCTTCTTCGCCTGCCAAATATGCACGTACTTTAACCGGTCACCTGAATACTTTTTTATCCTCAATGCAAGCTTACTATGCAGGTGCTTTAGGGATTGCTTATTTAAACATTTTTTATGCTCCCTATCTTGTAGGGAGTTCATATGAAGAAATGAAACAGGAAGCACAATATCTTATTTTTAGTGGTTCTCAGAATGCCTTCTCAAGAGGAGGGCAAAGCCTGTTTTTAGACTTTAATGTACATCTGGGTGTCCCTGAGTATTTAAGAGAAATACTCGCTATAGGTCCGGGAGGACAATATACAGGGAAAACTTATCAGGAATATGAAAAGGAAGCACAATTATTTTTAAAGGCCTTGATGGAAGTATGGAAAGAAGGAGATTCTAATGGAAAAGTATTTGCCTTTCCAAAAATGGATTTACATATTGATAATGACTCTTTCCAGGATCCACAACAAAGAGAATTGCTCCAGTATGCCTGTCAGATAGCTTCAGAAAATGGCACACCATATTTTATATTTGACCGGGAAGGTGTAAGCCTTTCAGCTTGTTGTAGATTAAAAAATGAAATAGCCGATGTCCGGATGATTAAAAACCCGGAAAAGATGAGATTTTCTGGTATTCAGAATGTAACAATAAACCTTCCTCAATGTGCTTATAGAGCTTTTAATGACAAGAATTGCCAAATTAATGTAGAAAATCAAAGACAATTATTTGATTCTTTCTTTCAAGAGATTGAAAAAGCCCTAAAGTTGGTTATAAAAGCCCATCAGGAAAAGAAGATATTCCTAAAACAAATGATGGAATCGCCTGAAGGACCCCTATGGCAGATTGGGAAAATAAGTCCCGATGGTAAACCGTATGTAGATTTGGAAAAAGGAACTTATCTGGTTGGCATAATTGGATTAAATGAAGCTATTCAGCATTTAACAGGTCAGCAATTACATGATAATGATAATGTGTATGCCTGGGGATTAAAAACTATTTCTTTCTTGCATATCAAATGTAATGAATATGGGGAGAAGAACAGAATAAAATTGTCATTGGAAGAATCTCCGGCAGAAAGTGCAGCCGGCAGGCTGGCCAAGATCGACTTGAAAGAATTTCCGGAAAGTAAAAAAGTTGTCAAAGGAGAAGCATTGAATGATGAATGTTATTATACCAACAGTATTCATTTTGCAGCATCTGCAGATATTGATTTGCTTTCAAGGATAATTAAACAGAGCAAATTTCATCCCCTTATTAAAAGTGGAGCCATAATACATGCTTTTGTTGGTGAAAAAAAGCCACCCGCCGATAGTATTTTTAATTTAGTAAAAAAAGTTTGGGAGAATACACTTTCAGCACAGCTTACTATCTCACCGGAATTCACTGTGTGCAATAATTGTAAAAAAATTAGCCGTGGGTTGCTTGATTCATGTTCATATTGCCATGATAAGGATGTATATGGTATTACCAGGATTGTCGGTTATTATAGCAAGATTAATAATTGGAATAAAAATAAAATAGGAGAATTAAAAGACAGAAAATCAGGAAAATACGAAATAGTATAGAGTTATTAAGAAAAGGATTGTTGCTAAAATGGAGTTAAAGATATTTTGGAAAAAAGATTGTCCTAATTGTCCTGAAGCAAAAAAAATTGGTAAGTTTATGGAAGATAAGGATAATGTTGAAGTTCAATATTGTGATATTGATACTGTAGAAGGCTTGTCTGAAGCATGCATGTTTAAGGTTATGAGTACTCCAAGTTTAATACTTATAGATAAGGACAATAATGAGATACAGGCATGGAGGGGTGTAATTCCAACAATTGAAAACATTAAAGAAAAAATATCAGAATAAGGAAAAAATTAAAATAAGAAAAATAATTGGAACATCTATGATTGACTGGGAAGGAATGATTGTAACAACCTTATATGTAAGTGGCTGTAATTTTCACTGTCCTTTTTGTTATAATACCGATTTAGTTGTTAAATCTCATTCCTTGCCGGTTATTCTTGAGGAAAAAATATTATCATTTCTTTTAGAAAGGAAATCTTTTTTAGATGGTATATGTCTAAGTGGGGGAGAACCGACATTATATAGTGATATAGCTTTATTTTTAAAAAAAATTAAAAGTAATAATTTTAAAATTAAACTGGACACTAATGGCAGCAAGCCTGAGAAACTGAAAGAAATTATTAAACAAAACCTGGTTGATTATATTGCTATGGATATAAAAAACTATTTAGACATTGATGCCTATATTAAGACAATCGGCATTCACAAGGAACAAATTGTAAAAAAAATCAAAAAAAGCATTAATTTGATTATGAATTCCGGAATTGATTATGAATTTCGGACAACTGTTATTCCCGGTTTTCATGATACAGAAAATATTGTTAATATTGCCAGAGAAATCGATGGTGCTCAAAAATATATACTTCAAAATTTTATACAATCTGAAGAGATGTTAGATCCCTACTTAAGAGATGTTCAACCTTATTCTGAAGAAAAAATGAATACTATCTTAAAAAAAATTGAACCCTATGTTCAAGAATGTAGAATAAGATAATAGTTAAAAAATAGGCTTTCAAAAAAGTTTTCTTTAATAAAAATATTTTTCGATAAAATAT
>LDZT01005264.1_pt1 | contig 27242 bp, 17 predicted proteins | sample 615521 | NCBI WGS metagenome assembly LDZT01 (sample SAMN03408292, study PRJNA278302) | terrestrial metagenome | isolation source: oil reservoir sample SB1 | place: USA: Alaska, North Slope, Schrader Bluff formation | collected 2011-09 | reverse complement strand
TCTAAATCTCCATCCGTGAACATTCGCTCTCCAATCCAAAACGGCGGCTCCCATCGTGACGCCACGGTCTACCACCCCAAAACTACTCTACCACCCCACATTCACTTTGTCAACCCTAACCTCTTTAATCCGCTACGGCTCCTAAGTACCTCTTTTCTATAATTCAACTACTCTTCTTCATTACACACAGCAGCTTCATCATAAGCTTTAAATAACTCAACAATATAACTCATGTGAACTTTACTTAATTTTAATTCTTTTTCTTCACCATTTATAATAATCGGAACTATATAAAAATCTCCCTTAAGCTCAACTACTTCCTCCGGGAAGAAGTCCCCCTGTAACACTTCTCCTACCTTATTGTAAATGTTTGACATATCACGTCCTCCGTGTTTTGCTAATGCGTGACAATTTGGACATAAAGAGAGAATATTAAATGGCCTGTCAGTCCACCAAGAAACTCCACGAGGCTCATAAATGCGATATGTCTCAAACCACATACTACCGTTACAAATCCTTAGCTCAGTTGAACAGATCTGACACCGTCCGCTATATTCTGCCTGTAAAAACGCCTTCGGATCTGAAGCATCTGGATCAACAACTTTCATGCCTTGCATATCGCTGTTTCTAACAGAATTAAGTCTGCTTTTCCTCAACTTCTTCTCATAAAGTACCGGACCAGCTATCAAACTTTCAATTAATCCCGAACCGATTTTATTTCTTAATTCCTTCTCTTGATCTGGATCTAATCCTACTTTCCATCCTTCCTCATCCCCTCGGACAGGCGGCACTAGGCGATCATTAGTGAGGCCCTCCCTAACAGCTGCCGCTACGTCAGCAATTTTTTCGCCATGTAAACTTGGAGTACTTCTGCCCGAATTAGACTCAGCAACCTTTTTAGCTTCATTTTCCGTTCTCGATTTGTTTTCATCCTTATGTGTGGCTCCTGCATCACCGATACCGCTAACATCAGCAGATTCCTTTCTCGTATTCTTGCTACCTGGTACCCTTCCACCATTGTTAACATCATCTGCTGTAGATTTATTTTTTACAGCATCCTCTTTTCTAATCTTATCCAAGACTTCCTGGATGTCCTGTTTGGCATGTTTATACATTGAAAACTCACAGACGCTGAGTAGCCGTGCCAAGATAATCTCCAAGCTTTCTCCAGCTACCACATAAAATCGTTGTTCCTGGTGGTCCAGGTAGGGGAGTTCAAGTTGAATAATATGATGCGGATTTTCACCTAACACCCTGGTAATAGAGTCTACTCTAAATACTTTTTTACCAAGAAGTTCATAATCACCTAACCCAGCTCCTGCAATTAGTGAGGCCAATCTAGATTTCTCTTTTACTTTCAAACCCTTTAAATATCGCTTATATAGCCGATTAAATTTTTCTAATTCACTAATATCCAGGGGTCTTTCACCGGTCACTTCCATTTTACCTGCTTCCTCAGGCAATAAAAGACCGAGTACCCTCACCGCTTGTTCAAGTCCGTATATTTCATCATCTGCTATATTATTTAGAGCAATGGCAATTATGCCAGTCTCTCTAAAGATGTCAAATCTATCCGGATCATTAAATATCACAACAGGTAGTTTTTTAAATCCATATTTATCACGGGCTTTCTGAAGGTCATTAGCAATTACTCCTTGACTGCTGGCATCCCAACCCTGCCAGTGTTTAAGAAGACGGTGTAAGTCATCAGATAAGTCGTCCCTTCCGCTAAGTCCCGCTTCAAAAATGTTTTCAAAGAGCCCCAGATAAGAATTGATCTCATTTTCCTCGGGTAAATTTAACAGTTCACCAAGTTTTCGCCCCGGTTCTCCATACTGTCTTTCAATAAGCGGAATCCCTTTTGCACCTTCACGACCCAGTTTAAAGTCTGTAGCAGGCCGGAGGCGTTTTGCCTCCCTGTCATAGATTTCAAGACCTGATCCAGAAATATGTGCCTCTAAAAATTCTACAGCCACCTTGATTATTTCCGTACATTCCTTCTCCTCCATTTCACCCCAAAGCGAATTTACATCCGTAATTTTTGGAACCCTTACTTTAAGCGATTTAAGATAAGCAGGATGATAACATCCCACTTTCCCTATGTCACCTTCCAAAACCAGAGGTAAAATATTCGAAGAACACTTAAGTTGCTTCATGATAGATGGTGAAACTCGTATTACCATTGATGGACTTGCAATTTTGCTGTTTATTGATTTAAGTTGCACTAAATCCCTATTAATTCCCGCCCAAAGGGGATCTTCAGACTGTGAAATGTACTTTTGCCTGCGCATATAACTAACCATAAAGTAGCCTGGGAAGGGTTTTGATGGGCTATTGTCATAAAGTAATTCTTTTTTCTCAAAATGATCCAGTTCTTTGCCATAGTCTTTACACCAAGACTTATATAATTCATCACTTAGAATATTGTGACTGTCAACATGATTTATTAATAGATTATTAGTACACTCATCAACTCTAATTTTCAAAAATTCTATTTTACTACTCAATGTAAATTTATTATCGATATTTTCCATCCATATATCGTAAAAATTTTCATTATCATTTTTAAATTCCCAGTGATCATTATAAGACATTTTCTCTTCTTCAATAAACTTCGGGCTTGCTATAATACCGCAGTAAATTAGGAACTCGCGCCAGTCCTTTCTTAACTTTACATTAGATACGGGTATCTGCAGCAGGTTATCAGACAATTTAAGGGCTGGCCTCTCGCATTTTCCATACAGATGATCAATTTTCTCAAACCGAAAAACTTCCGGCAGCACAATTTCATTGAGACGACGAAGCGAGCCGCTTTCTGACTCAAAATATACTTCCGCTAATTTAGAAAGTTGTTTTAGATAATCATCATCCTTACCCCTTTTATGTTTTGCCCTATAAGCTTTAAAAATTGCATGTAACACATCTAATCGTTTACTATTATCATTATTGTTTCGACCCTGTTCACGCAGCCACGGCAGTTGTATTTTGCTGAAAATAGTCTCATCCGAAAGCTCAGTTATATTCAACTTGGTAAGTATTTTTCGCATCAAATCATTACGGACTTTCTTATTCTCAACGATAGATTTTGTTTCTGGAGTAGCATCTGTATCCACTTTTGGCTCATAAGTGTACTCTTTGTCGATAATTCGGTATTGTACCGTTCCTTCAAGACCAGTTTCACGTTTTGATTCTCCGGACAGCCAGAAAACCTTTGCAGACTCTCCTTCAATCTGCAAAGGGCCGAACCCTGTTCTTTTAAATGGGTAAATAGGCGCGCAGAGCAGCCTTTTTCTAATTTCAAAAGCATTAGGACTATTATATTTGTCCCTCCATCTGAACCATTCACTAGTGTAAGCTCGTGGTTCATTTAAAGAGGGTAGGTTTAAGATTATCCTATATAAATAGACGAAACTATCATCCTTCTTCAGCATTTCCTTCGGCAGTTTTGCGCCTGTCAGAATAATGGTAATTTGCCTTTCATCAATTTCCTTAACACCATAATGACTCAATTTGTTTTTCCATTCATTATTGGCTGCCCATTCAGGGCAAACAAATTTCTTCCCTAGAAGTTTTTCTGCCCTAACTCTAAAACTGGGGTATTTCTTAAACCAACTGGACCAATACTCTGTTGCCATAACAGCTTCGCCCGGACTAACCCAAGCATTTTTACCATTATCAAATGTCCGTACCCAAGGTTTAGATTTTAGCAAATCAATTAGTCCATCAAAAACGTCAGCCAACTGATCGGTACCTTTATCTATAGGGATATATACAGGTAACCTGTCAGCAATTTCCGGCCGTTTCCGCCAAGATAAAATTGCCCGAGATAAAAATTTCGGTAATTCCGTTAGAAGATTCTTATTCCACTCATTGTTATGCGGATCATGCAGCCGCTCTCGGTCCGCTTTTGTATGGCCATCAATTTGAAGGAAAATAGGTAAAGGCAGGGTGACAGAAGTCGGCAGAAAGCAAAAAAGGCGCCCTTCTGGTAAACTTCCATCTGTTTTATTAACCTGAGCTGCTACTATTAACTGGCGCTTTAATGGACCGATCTCCGGACCTAACCGCTCCCATCGTCCTGACACTAACTCGGCCGAAAATTCCACTTCTTCCTTGTACAACAAATATTTACGTGTTTCTTCATCAGGAAATGTAGTTAGAACTAACTCCTCTTTAGACCGATCAGAAGGCTGTATAGTTATACCTTGCATATTAAACGTGTCCTTTCGCAGGTCCTCGACCCGGAAGCAGGCAAGACGCTGCAAAAACAGAAAAGACTCGACCTGACCGCTAACGTATTTGGATAATTCAGCAGCAATGTCATCTATGACAGACGGATCAGAAAACTCAACTTTAAGAAGTGTGCCCTCGCCATTCTTTAACTTACTCGAATATAAAACTTTTGGAACAATGCATTTATCTTTGCTTAGCATAAAATGCCAGGGAGGACTTTCAATTTCAACACTAGAAGCCAGGGCAAAAACCGACTTAAAGCCAATTCCCTTCTCACCAATAAAGCTATGGGATAACCTTTTTCTGTCAGTTTTAGTGGAAACACCCGCTCCTGTGATAGCAATAACGTCTTCAACGGTAAAGCCATGTTCATTATAACGGAGTTCAATGCTATCATTATTAATTATAAAAGTCAGACCGGCGTCTTTTTCATTAAACTGGGCATCGTCGGCATTTTGAATAAGTTCAAGAAGAAAGTGCTTACGGTCTTGATATGTAGTGTCACTCAATATATTTAACGTATTGCGGTAACCTTCTATTTTCCAATCAAATTGACTGCGCAACAAGGCCAGTTGTTTCAGTGCCTGTGTTCCTGGCGGCAATTGCCGTACCTTGGACAATAATTCTTTTTGTTTTTCCTCAAAACCAAATACATCATCTTTTTTCATCTTTACTCTCCCTTAAATACCCGGCAGATTACAACACCAGCAAGAGAGAGTGTCAAAGACAGTTCACTCCTGGCTTGTAACTTTTTAATTTTTTCATCCCTGCGGCGCTCTTCAGTAGATATTTGTGCTTCAGTAAGGCGGACAAATTCCTGGCTTGGCTCTTTTCCCTCAGCTATATTCCGCTCCTGATGCTCTTTAATCCTTCTCTTGAGGCGTTCTATTCTAACTTCCGAGCCTCGTTTTAGAGAATTGATGCGGGATTCAATCCGATATTTGTTTTCTGCCCTCAGCAGTTCCATTTTATTTTCCATCTGTTGCTCCAGGGCTTCACTACCAATATCCTTAAATATAGTCGGATCTTCCAATTCCGGCATATCACCTGTCCAGTCATGCGATACCGCAGCACCTTTTCCTAATAAGCGAGTTAATGTCAGGAAATCACAATCTTGTACCTCTTGGTCAACAACACTAATTGGAACCGCTGCCAGGTACAACTCTATCCGAAAACCCTCAAGTTTTACTTCAAACATAGGTATAACATACACACCTGGTCCGATAGGCAGGTCTTTATCATTGTTATTAAAAGCAAACACCTTGAATACTTTTCCAAAAGACTCCAGCTCAACTAATAAAAACTTAGCCCAGAAACCGCAAGGGGGCAGAAAATGGTGATCTCTGTACTGATCAGCCAGACTCCCGTTGAAAACAACTGGGATTGTTAATTTTGTCTTTAAGAATGGGCTTAATTCCTCTATACTGCCTTCAGAGCCAGGACGGCGAGTGAATTGTTCCAACCTGGTAGTGACTTCTTTGGATAAAGTAATTTTGCCACAATCCTGACTTGTAGCCTCATAACCACAACCTTTCATCATAGAAAGATAAATAGCAGTAAGACTGGCAGCATCGGAAGGCTGCACAAAATCTATCTGATTCTCCAAGTTATGTAATGGGCTGGTGAAATACTCATCCCCCATCAATTCCCGGCGACTGGACTCAAAGCTCTCCATTTCAATCCTAGCCTGTTCAACTGCCAGTTCAATTTCTCTCATACGAACTTCTAGTTGTTCCTTGGATAGTTGGCCGCTAACAATATCTCTCTGCAAGTCAACCAACTTATTACCGAGTATAGGCTCAAGTCCCCCAACGCTATTCTCCACTAGCTTGATCCGATCGTAAAGAGCTGAATATATCTCTTCGTCAACCGTACCTTTTATGTACATACTGGCCACAATCACTTTTTCCGCCTGCTGACCAAAACGGTCTACGCGTCCTATCCTCTGTTCCACCCGCATCGGATTGTACGGCAGGTCGTAGTTTACTATAGCCTGACAAAACTGAAAGTCTAAACCTTCACCACCAACCTCACTGGAAAGCAGTATATCTAATTCCTTTTTTTCAAAAGCCTCCATTATTTCATAGCGCCCAGGTTGAGTCCCGTCTGATACAAGTGGCACATCTCCACAAATCAAACCTACCCTGTAACCATTTCCAGTCAGCTTTTTCTGCAGGTACCGGAGAGTCCGCACAAAAAAGGAAAAGACAATAAGCTGGGGATTATCCAGAGAATTCATTAACTGTATTACTAATTTGTTAAATTCGATGTATTTTGTATCTGATTGACCTAGACTTTCCGCCTTATCACGTAAACGAATATACTCTTCCCTTAATTCAGGTGGGAGTGGTCTACTCGCTACTTCAGAATCATCCTCGGCTTCTTCACGATTTTCTTCGTCTACTAACTCCATGTTATTAATTAAACACCATTCCAGGTAATCACGCATAGCTGGAATGCAACTACTCACCATCCGTCGAGGCATATTGGTGACAAACCTCAGCGCGTCTGGACTGCCACCTCTGGCTAAGTATGCATTTTTAGCCAATTCGATCACCGCTTCGTGAAATTCCATCTCTTCGGATGTAAATTCCACCGGTACTTTCAAAGGTTCACGGGTCACCCGGTGTTCTAGCGCTTCTCGCTTCAAAGTACGGTTAAAAGAATTATCCAGCGGGCTCAGGGAAATAAGCGTCCGGTCATACCTGGCAATCTCAGCGTTTGTTATTGGAGCCCCTGCTAATAAATGGCTTTTTAGTGTGATGACGCCTGGATGCTCTGATATAGCTTTACCTAAGGGACCTGATTCTAACTCGGCTAACTCTTTTAACATGCCCCCATAAACCGTGTGTGTCCTCTCAGCCAGCAACCTGCGACAGCGGTTAATTGACTTTACTGGAGAAAGCATAGCGCTAAATGTCTGTTGATCGGGAAACATGGATTGGTTGAGTATATACATTTGGTTAAACAAATCTGCATCCCGTAAATTCAGAGGAGTGGCCGAAAGCATTAGCATCATGTCTGTTAGACTACTCAAAGTATTACCAAGATTGTTGCTTTCAGTCCCGGTATTCCTCATATGGTGGGCCTCATCGATAACTACTATTGACCAGATCGATGCTTCACGAAAACCATTTAATTTATTTATATGATCCAGGCTTTTTTTGGTGCGTATTAATTGCAAACTGGCTATAGCCCAAATGGCCCCATCCGGCAAAAACCCGCTCTCCATTACAGATTTTAGAGCATTATCTAAAGATGCTCCATCATGCAGATGAAAGCGCAAACCGAATCTGGACCTCATTTCTTTTTCCCATTTGGGGCCAAGTGAATTTGGGCAAATAATTAAAATCGGGCTGCGTCGGTCCAGTCGCCCCCGGGCAATTAGTTCGGTCAGGATGATCCCAGTTTCAATAGTCTTACCAACTCCTACTTCATCGGCAATAAAAAGCCTTTCTTCTGAGCCAGGAGCTATAAACTTGCTCAGTGGCTTAAATTGGTAAGGATTAAAAACGGTACGACTGGCCAGATAACTATAAAAATTACCTTCCAGAGGCCGCTTGAGCCTGAACCAGGTCTGAAACAGATGAAACTCGTCAACCCCTTTGTACTCCTGCATTGACAGATTATCTATGATTTCCTGTTCTTCATCTTTAAATGGTTCCAGGTATTTCTCTTGATATGTTGTTGTCTTCCCATTAACTGTTACACGGTATCCGATATTATTCTGGCGAATTAAAATTTCATTTACCGTCCCTATCTTACTGCTGCTGATAATTCTAACATTATCGCCTTTTTGAAATCTCGGCTGTTCGCTCAAACATATCTCTCCCTTAAATTTCCCTGTAAAAACAATGTCTAATTATGTAAAATAATATAATACATTAAAAGTTAACTTTTTTTCATAAAAATCCTTTTGAAAACAATTAAAAAGGATGCAACAAATAACGACATTTTACGACATCTTCAGTCAAGAAACCATTTTGTTAATGATGCTGGTCAAAAAATAGCCCACCATAATCAAGTTATCCTGTACAATAGAAATTGCGAAACTCTTTGTACGGGCGGAAAGACATTGATTAAGACGGCACAATCAGATATTTCTTTTATTATTAAAAATATGTCTTGACATTTTTCGACATTATCTCTAAAGGATTTTAATTTGTAATGAAGAAATGCTTTTTTATTTAATAAAGACGTTTTGACGCTTTTCCAAATTCCTCCTAATAAAGAATTAAACCTAGGAAATCCAAAAGGAGATTTCAAGAAATGCCTAAAAACGGATGATACCCGCAAAAATATTTGTCAAAATAGAACAAGATCTAATCTGAAAGGAGCATAAAAATGGCACTGCTTCATCCATCATCATTTGATAAAATAGAGAAATATAGAAATATGGTTCACAAACCGGCTACTGCATCATATACGGTATTCAATGTAAACGGACAGACGTTTTTTCAAATAGATACATATGGCACAAAAGAACGAGTCATGCCCGATAAAGTGAGTCAATCAATACAGCTTGACAAGAATATGGCAGAATTGCTTGTTAAAATGCTGTGTTATGAGTTTCATTTAGATTGAGATGATACATTCATGAACAGTATTAATATGCCACCGTACGCCCCAACACTTATTGAGTCAACACGTGCAATAGGATACACTCTTGAGGCTGCTGTTGCCGATATAATCGATAACAGTATTACAGCGCTGGCCTCATATGTTGATATTTTCTTCTTTCCCATTGGCGATGCTTACATAGCTATGCTCGATGACGGTCGCGGCATGAATGCCTTGCAGATTAATTTTGCTATGCAGTATGGAAGCAAAAGCCCAAGCGAAGAACGCAATATAAATGACCTGGGTCGATTTGGACTCGGATTGAAGACAGCTTCGCTTTCTCAATGCAGGGTTTTATCTGTAATAAGTAAGCAAAACAACCACATTGAGGGGCGCAGGTGGGACATTGATTATATCATTCAGACGGGTGAATGGTCGTTAATTGTTTTAAGTGAGGACGAGCTTGCAGCGATTCCCCAAATTAACAGATTATACGAAATGAGGTCAGGCACTCTTATCGTATGGCAGAAACTTGACCGGCTCATGATTGGTGAGCCCCATTTTGAACAGATACTTGGAAAGAAGATGGATACAGTAAGAGAGCATCTTGGGTTAGTATTTCATCGTTATTTGAATGGCGAAACTGGCATTAAGAAGATCACAATAAGTATTAACAGCGCCCGTATTGAGCCTGCCGATCCGTTCCTTTTGAAGAAAAGTACGCAAGCGATGGATGATGAAACAATAATTGTAAGAGGCCACAAAATAATCATTCGTCCTTATATTTTACCCCATTTATCAAAATTGTCTGGAAGCGAAATAGCATCTCTTGGCGGCAAAGATGGTTTAAGGCGGCAACAAGGATTCTATGTATATCGAAACAAGCGTCTGATAGTTTGGGGTACATGGTTCCGTATGATGCGTCAAGGCGAGTTGTCTAAACTGGCACGAATACAGGTTGACATTCCCAATGCATTGGATGACCTTTGGACACTTGATATTAAGAAGTCCTCTGCAATACCACCGGCAGAAGTGCGAAGCAATCTGGAAGCAATTATCGAACGGATGGCTGAGCGAAGTAAACGGACATGGACTTATAGAGGTCGTAAAGAAACGGATGACTCTGTCATCCATATCTGGCAACGGTTTAAAGGAGTCAACGGCGGCATATATTACGAAATTAACCGAGATCATCCTCTGGTTGAGCGAATTATCGAAGAATATCCCTCTGCCAAACAATACCTTGAGATGCTCCTCAGACAGATTGAGCTGAATATTCCGCTTAACCAGCTTTATGTAGATTTAAACAGCGATAAACAGATTGAGAACGATACTGATCTTTCGCTAAATATTATAGAAGACATGCTCATCCAGCTGCTGATTCCTTTTATGCGCGCAACAGAGCGAATTGAATTACTTGATCGTCTTGAAAAGGCGGAACCATTCGTTCATTATCCGGAAATTGTTAAACGATTCAGAGACAAGGAGCAAAAATGCAATGAACCTTAATATAGAACAGCTTGAAAACATGATTTCAGCGGCGATCAATACAAAGTATAAAGAATTACCGCCAACCGAAGACGAATTTCTTATTATGGCTTCTTCTATTCGTGATTCCCTTAACATTTTGTATCCTGTTTCAGATGAAGAATTTCAGGATTTATTGAGGCGACTCGCCTCATACCTTGTTATTCAAATGGATGTTGGTGTATACATCAACGACAATAAACAAGAGCATAAATCATGGCTCCCTGCCCGACGTGCCGATTTAGAATTTTTCTTTTGGCTGCGGTATAAAAGATATCTTGAGGAAGTCAAACATTGGAATCCGCGTGTTACTGCCACGCTTGATCGTGTATCTGATGAGATCGTCGATTTACTGGGAGACCCAACAAGCGAATCTGCTTTTCAGCGAAGAGGACTTGTCCTCGGAGATGTACAATCCGGAAAAACAGCAAATTATACAGCGATATGCAACAAAGCCGCAGATACCGGTTATAGAATCATTATTGTTATGGCTGGCATGATGGAAAATCTGAGAAAGCAAACGCAGGAACGCCTCGATGCAGAATTTTCAGGACGGTTGAGCCAATATTTTTTAAATCCAAAGGCTGAACAGGGACTGCGTAATCTACCGGTTGGCGTTGGCAGGTATGGCACAACGCGCAGGATAGCTTCTTTTACTTCGGTAACAAAAGACTTTGATATCGGGGTTTTGAAAAGCAATGATTTAGCTTTGCATAATGTCAGTGACCCAGTTGTGTTCGTTGTTAAAAAGAATAAGCAGATAATAAATAATTTGATTAACTGGCTTACTGCATACAATACAAACCAGACTACTGGGAAAATTATGCTTTCCATGCTGCTTATCGATGATGAGGCAGATAATGCGTCCGTAAACACCAGAAGCGAAGACGATCCTGCTGCAATTAATGCTTGCATCAGAAAACTGCTGAATAGTTTCTATCAGGCTTCCTATGTTGGAATAACTGCAACACCTTTTGCCAATATATTCATCAACCCCGACACGGAAGATGAAATGATTGGCGACGATCTGTTTCCGAGAGATTTTATATACTCGCTGGCATCTCCAACCAATTATATCGGAGCGGACAGAATATTTGGCGAGGAACCAGATTACGACAGTTTTTTGGGGCCGCTCTATGCTTCTGAAATGGATGCATTCTTCCCATTATCCCACAAAAAGACGCTTGAAGTTGACGAATTACCGCCAAGCATGCTGGAAGCCATGGCATACTTTATATTGGCAAACGGAATTCGTGATGTACGAGGAAGCTTTTCCGAACACCGTTCGATGATGATTCATGTGAGCCGCTTCACTGATGTTCAAAATGAAATTGCGGCATTAGCCAATGAATGGTTGATTCAAGTAAAGTCAGATCTCCAGAATTATGCTAAACTGCCGGAAGCACAGATAAAGCAGATCCAAAGTATTATGTTCCTTAGATTCGTTTGGGAAAAGCATAGGTTGGGTGTTAAGTGTAACATTCTGTGGAATAAATTTCTGTCAGAATATTTGTATCACGCAACAGCGCCAATTGATACCCGTGCTGTCAACCAGAGCACAGGTACTACAAGTCTTGATTATTACAATCACAAAGACGATGGTCTCCGAGTAATTGCTGTTGGCGGAAACAGTCTGTCAAGAGGTTTGACACTGGAGGGACTGTGCGTCAGCTATTTTTACAGAAAATCACAGATGTACGATACTTTGCTGCAGATGGGCAGATGGTTTGGTTATCGTCCAGGATATGATGATTTGGTAAAGATTTGGATCAGTAAAGAAGCCATAGACTGGTATGGATATATAACATCGGCAGCTGAAGAACTTAAAAATGAAATTGTCAGAATGAAGCTGGCCAACCAAACTCCCATGGAGTTCGGACTCAAGGTACGGCAAGACCCCAATTCACTGATTGCAACAGCACGAAACAAAATGAGATCAGCAACCGCTGTCAGCCGTCCGATAATAGTATCCGGCAAATTACTCGAAACACCGAGATTAAAATCTGACCCAGATGTTTTATTGTCTAATGAAAGAGCGTTTAAAACCTTTATTTGCCGTCTTGATGAAATTGGAAAGAAAAAAACAGACGAGCGTATCTCTTTTTGGAAAGATGTCTGCAAAGATGATATTGTCCAGCTCCTCTTAGAGTTTGAAACACACCCTTGGCACATGGCTTTTCAAGGACGAGCACTGGCCGATTATATCGAAAAAAAGATGGACGATACCGGCTGGGATGTAGCGATACCAGAAGGTTCCGATTCCGAGCCATACCGCGAACTGTGGAGCGGTGATGAACAATTGTCTGTTCATCCCGAAAAGCGTTTTGTCAGCACTAAGAATGGACAGATTTCTATCAGTGGGACTAAGGTTCGGGTCGGCGCAGGAGGAGCTTCTTCTTTTGGACTTACTGACCAGGAACGCAAGCGAGCAGAGGCACAATTCCGTCATGACAATCCAGGAAAGAAAAATGTACCTGACAGCGCTTATTTGATTCAGGGGCGAGCACCGATACTCATGCTTCATGTTATACAGGTTAATTACGAAAAGTCCGAGATCGATGAACAGACAATCGTACCTCCATATCTGTTTGCGCTCGGCGTAGGTTTCCCTTCTACAGGTTCTGTCACAAAAACAGCCAACTATGTGGTTAACATGGTTGAATTGCGAAACTGGATGGATCCCGACGAGGATGACGACGAATGAAGGTAACTGCGGAATTACTAAAAAAGCAGTGGGACAGCATTAGTTATCACAGTGGCGGGTTTCTGCGTATTGATACCGAACACCCGCTTGAGTGGTATATAGGCTATCAATCAATCAATCAAAAATCACTCCTGGTCATCAGTGATGCTGATATTGGTATCGTCGATTCCTCAAAATCAATGGTCGTAAAGCGCGGACGCCGTGAAACGGACAATCGCTGGACGCTGACCTTTGATTTGCTCAGAAATGAACAACAAGGCGTATTCATGAACTTTTGCAGTGATATTATCGAGTATTCCAGAACAGCGGCAAATTCTGAGGACGCACTAGATTTGGTCACCAAGCGATATAAACAATGGAGCCGGCTTCTGGAATACCAACGAAAAGGTCTGCTGGATGAAAACTCACAGAAAGGTCTTATTGGTGAACTGATTTACCTCCGAAAACAACTCGCCAGAGGCATGAATGTTCTTGTTGCTATACAAGGATGGTCAGGTCCAGACGGTGGAGATCAGGATTTCATCTACTCGGATGGATGGCATGAGATTAAGGCTGTTGGGGTATCTGCAGCGACGGTTGTCATTTCATCATTAGAGCAATTGGACAATTCCAATGATGGAGAACTGCTTATTATGCGTATTGACAGATGCGCACCAGAAAAAAGTGGAGCATTCTCATTAAATAACATGGTGCGAACTGTATTCGAACTATTAAATGACGATCCTGATGCTGTGGGACTCTTTGAAATAAAACTGAACAGATATGGATATATAGATTTACCTGAATATGCTGAACAACGGTATTTCTATACCGGCAGTCAGGCATACCGTGTCGACAGCACGTTTCCAAAACTGACAAGAAATAACGTTCCAGTGCAAGCCGTTTCCGCACAATACTCCTTAAGCATTGCAGGGTTAAAGGATTGGGAAAGGTAGGAGAGCAAGATGGATGTGCAAGAATTCCGCAAGGACTTTATGGAAAGTATAAAATCCGAAGCTGCAGCAACCGGTGAAGGTTCCTGCGCGTCTTTCGTCAGCGGATTCGCACAGTATCTAATAGACGCTGAAATTCTCACCGACTTTAATCCATCCTTCTACATTGGCACAGGCAAAAGGAATAAGCTTTTTCGCGTTGATGGTTATGCCTTTAATGAATTCGATGAGACCATGACCTTGATTATTGCTGATTTCGATGGCATACAAGAAAACCGCGTGCTGACAAAGACAAGCACTGAGCAATTACTGGAGAAGCTACGGTATTTCATTGATCAGACACTCAACGGAAAGCTTCACAGAGACATCGAAATGAGCACGCCATGCGCTGATTTGGTGGAAATGATTCGGTCAAGAAAGGACCTCATCCGGAAATATCAATTTCTGGTTTTCACTGATGCAGAAATGAGCACTGCAATAAGAACACTTGACGTTTTGGAAATTGAAGACGTTCCTGCTGAAACTCAGATATGGGATATAGAACGCCTTTTTAAGGTTTGTTGCTCAGATTTTGGACGCCAGATTATAGAAATTGATTTCAGAGATTATTCACAGCACGGCATTCCCTGCCTTGAGGCCAGCAATGCAGCAACAGAAGATTTTAACAGCTTCCTATGTATTATACCCGGACAAATGCTCGCTGATATTTACGATAAATATGGAAGTTCTTTGCTCGAAGGTAATGTGCGTTCATTTTTGTCGACAAAGGTGGCTGTGAATAAAAAGATACGGGAAACCATCCTGAAATGTCCAGAACGTTTTTTCGCCTACAATAACGGCATATCGGCTACAGCAATGAGCATCGAAATAGATGCCACTCCTCATGGCAGATTTATTGTGTCGGCGTGTGATTTCCAAATAATCAATGGAGGACAAACCACCGCATCCTTGTCCAATGCTCGGTATAGAGACCGAGCTGATCTGAGCTCGATTTATGTGCAAATGAAACTGACAGAAATTGAACAGACCCTTGAGAATGAAGCAACCGAGTTGGTGCAAAACATCTCTCGGTCATCTAACAGTCAGAATAAAGTAAGCGATACTGATTTCTTTTCCGCCCATCCATTCCATGTTCGGATGGAACAATTTTCACAGAGACTGTACGCAAAAGCTGCAGCCGGCGCTCAATATGAAACAAAATGGTTTTACGAACGAACACGTGGGCAGTACCTGCAAGCACAAATGAGGATGACTCCTGCAAAAAAGAAACAATTTACCATACAAAACCCCAAAAAGCAGGTTATTACGAAGACGGACCTTGCAAAGGTCAGAAATACATGGCGAGGGCTCCCTCATATCGTCAGTCGCGGTGCTCAGACGAACTTTATGCATTTTGCAGCATTGACAGACGAGGAATGGATGGAAAACGACCTTGTCTTTAATGAGAAGTATTTCCGGGAAACAGTTGCATTAATGCTCCTTTTCCGTAATACTGAACTGATGATTCCACGACAGTCGTGGTATGAACAGGGTTACCGCGCCAACATCGTAACATACTCGATTGCGATGTTGCAGTTGCTGATACAGAAACAGTTCGAAGATATGGAATTGGATTTGATAAACATTTGGAGCCAACAGAAAGTACCGGACAGCGTCAAAGCAGCTTTAGAAACTATCGCGGAAAAAGTTTATCTGAAAATAACAGACCCCAACCGTGCAGTAGTGAATGTTACTCAGTGGTGTAAGCGGGATGCATGCTGGAAAGGCGTTCAGGAAATAAATGTACAGCTTCCTAGAGAAATTGAAAGCTCACTAATCAGCAAAGAAGAAATGAAAACCGCCGCGAAGGATGCGAAGGCAGACCAGCGCATTATCTCTGATGCAGAATATCAAACAAAGGTCATTGCTCTTTTGCCGGAGCAGTGGGAAAAGACTATGGATTTTGTCGTACAACGAAAGCTGATAGCGCCTGACGAGCTTACAGCTCTAAAGATTGCATGTCAGATACCAAATAAGCTGCCGACGCCAGTACAAAGCAGAAAGCTGCTTGATGTGTTGAGCAGGGCAGAATCAGAAGGATTTAAGATATGAACGCAGAGACATCCAAAATATATTCTGTTGTTGATTTATTTGCTGGCGCAGGAGGTCTGAGCTACGGGTTTCAGCAGACGGGCAGATTTGTTGTTAAAACTGCCTTTGAAAACAATGCCAATGCACAAGCAACATATCGTAAAAACCACCAAGGCACAGAGATTTACTCAGATGTCTGTAATGCAGATTACCCTGCTCTTGCAGAAAAGTTCGGACAAATCGATGTTGTTATTGGTGGACCGCCATGCCAAGGATTTTCAAATGCAAACCGGCAAAAAAATCATACAATCTGCCAAAATAATACCCTCGTTAAGCAATTTGTAAGGGCGGTTGTCGAGCTGAATCCGAATGCTTTTGTTATGGAAAATGTATGTATGCTCAGATCGGATATCCACCGCTTCTATATTGATCGCAGTGATAAATCGACAGTGGAAAGTTATAATATTCCTACTGAGGCTGCTGAAATTCTTCTCCTGGAAAGGGAGTATGTTTCTGCTGATGTACAGGCTATTGTTGAAAACTATGCTTTAGTGCAAAAATATATTTGGCCCGAATCTGATTACCTTACTCTTAATATCATCTATAGAATGCGCAATAATGAGGAAAAGCGCAGAGCATCGCTGAAAAAGCATAAAAACAAACTGCTTCGACTGTCCGCGAGACTTCTGGATGAAAAAACCGAGAATGACTATATTACTGCGCAAAACAACAGAGCAGCAAATGCGTTGACCCGGTATTTCGATGGAGAAAGCGAGAATATTGATATAATTTCTGAGATTACTCAGGCAATTATGATTCAGCGAATGCTTGGTAAAGCACAAGAGCTTTATGAAAATAACATTGTAATCGACCATTTTTCAGCGGACGAGAATTTGTTGGCACATGTAACTGCCATGACTGTGCTGCAATACATAGAGCATATTCTTGCATCTGAAGCTCACGGATATGCAATCGATAAAGGTGTGCTTCGCGCTGTTGAATTTGGAGTTCCACAAAAGAGAGAGCGCTTTGTTATCATAGGGGTAAAAAAAGAAATCAGCAACAATATACAATTGCCGCATGGTTATCTTAAAGCAGAAAAGTATGCAACAGTGAAAGATGCTATTGAGGATATCGAAAATGTACCTGTTGGGTATGACGTCAATAAAGACGCTGGCGTTAAGCTTGCAGAGGTTCCGGCTATAATCAGTAAGCTTGGCAAGCAACTCAGAAATGCTGCTATATTGTTCAATCATGTGGCAACCAGTTCCACAAATGTTGCGCTCGATAGATTTAACGCTTTAAGTCAAGGCGAAAACTTTCACCATCTGGATTCGGCATTGAAAACTACATACTCCAATGCCGAACGCACACAAAAGACTATTTATCTGCGGCTAAAATACGATGAGCCTTCGGGAACTGTCATTAATGTTCGAAAGTCTATGTGGATTCATCCTTTGTATAACCGCGCCTTAAGCATCCGGGAAGCAGCGCGATTGCAGACATTTCCGGACAGCTTTTTATTCCTTGGAACTAAAGATTCCCAGTATCAGCAGATTGGAAATGCTGTACCTCCCATGCTTGCTAAAGCAATTGCAATAAGAGTAGCAGAAATTTTGGATTTACAATATAAACAATATGCTGAGCAAGGCAGGAATAAATGGGCAGACATTCAAAACAGATAAGAAGTTATAATATGTCCCAGATAAAGAGCAAGAATACCAAGCCGGAGGAAACAGTCAGAAAATACCTGTTTTCTTGTGGTTTCCGATATCGAAAGAATGTCCGCTCACTCCCTGGTTGCCCTGATATTGTTTTATCTAAGTTCAAAACAGTAATTTTTGTAAACGGTTGCTTTTGGCATATGCATACTGCCTGTAACAGATTTATCTGGCCAAAAGATAATGCCGAATATTGGCATTCAAAAATAATAAAGAACATTGAGCGTGATAAGAAGAATTATTCTGAGCTGGTAACCATGGGATGGAATGTCATAGTAGTATGGGAATGCGAGCTTAAAGGAAACTCAGCGTATGATAGGTTACAAGAATTAATCTTTCAAATAACCAGTCGAATATCTGTGCTGTGATATATAAAGGCAGAGGTTTGGCAAATGGAGTGAGTCTCAGTAATCATACTCCGGAGATGGGAAACTTTTTCGTAAAATCGCGTATAACTCTAATAAGCAAAGTGGCTACATTTATTGTGTTCTAATTATTTTAAAGGGTAATTTTTATTTTTAAAGAAATATATAACTATCCTTTTAAAGAAAACAGGGTGATAAATTTGGACTTAAGTATTAATATTAGAAATTACAAATCTATTGTAGATACTAACTTATTACTAAAAAAGGGGGTTAATATTCTAATTGGGCCTAATGGTTCTGGCAAAACTTGTCTCTTAAATGCGCTTAAATTTCTTAGCGATTTAGCCATAGATGGTGTAGGCCAAGCAGTTGCGAAAAATGGTGGTCCTAAAAGGGTATATCATCGTGGAAAGGAAAGAATATCTTTTACTATTAGATATGATTATGATAAAAGAATATATAAAAAAAGGCAAGCTGAACACTATTTTGAATGGCAAATAGAAATTGAACAAAAGGGCAAAGAACCTGTTGCCACCATAATAAGAGAAAACTTATCAATTTTTGCAATTAAAAGAAATGAAGATAAGGTTTTTGAAATAGAAATAAATCGTGAAAATTTAAAGAATATTACTCATAAATTATTTTTGAGTAAGGAGGATATTGGAAAAGATTTCTTTTATTTCTGGCACAATATCGGTAAAAATAAAGCCGAATTAATAACCATTTTTATTAACGATATTAATAGCTCAATTGAAGAATTCAAACGCAATCCTGATAATTCTATTTTAGAATTTATTTCCTTTTATGATTCTAAAATAGAAGAGCTTCTATTATCTTTTCAAAGATTAAGTGAATATAATATAATTCCGCAAATAGCAAGAGGGGAAAACGATTCATTGCCTTTTTCAGAAATGAAACCTAATGGTGAAGGTCTAAGCAATGTTATATTTTCTCTAGAAAACCGCAATTACGAAAAAATTACTAATTCTAGAACCTTTGGATCTTATTCTAAAAGGGATTATAATCGTATACTTTTACTATTTCCACACCGTAGGTCACTTGGGCGGAAAAATATTAAATTAAATTCTGCTTTGGAAAATATAAACGAAGAATTATCAAAAGCTGTAAGGCCAATAATTGCAGTTACAACTGGTATTAACCAGTCTAATGGAAAGCGTTTTGTGGTTTTTAAAACTTCTAACAACATGAAATTTTATCCAGATGAGGTTTCAGATGGTACAATAAAATGGTTATGTATTTTGGTAAGTATTTATATACCTTTTTCAGATTTATATATTATTGAAGAACCAGAGAATTATCTTCATCCTTGGATGCAGCAAAGATTAATTACACTAATGAGAAAACAGGCTAAACAGTATAGTACATTGTTTTTAATTACCACTCATTCGCCAACGTTATTAAATACTCTATTACCTGAAGAAGTAATCGTGATAAGATCTTCTGAGAATGGTACAATTGCTACTAATATTACTCATAAAGATGATATTTATGAAATATTACAGGATAATGATTTTGGTTTGGGAGATCTATGGGTTAGCGGAGCAATAGGAGGCATACCTGGTGACGAATAATAATAAAAAAATAGGCATAATAGTGGACGGCCATGGTGATTTTCACTCTATTAAGAAAAGGTTTTCACAACTAAAGGTCTTGAAATCAGATGGTCCTAGAGGCCATAATGCCCTTATTAAAGATATAATTTTTAAAGCAAAAAAACAAATAAAAATTTTAAGCATGGGGTATAAGTGTCATAAAGTTATATTATTATTAGACATGGAAGAAAGAGAGGAAACTTATGACAATCTTTTAATACTCCTCCAGAATGAAGTAGAAAAAAATAGATTCGATTGTAATGTAAACATAGTTATTGCCAACAAAATGATTGAGAATTGGTATCTTGCAGACATAGAGTTTTTATCTAATAATTGTAGCTTTCTAAAAGATAGACTTAGACAAAAAAGCTATGAAGGCAAGCATGGAAAGAAGGAGATAAAAAAATTATTTAAAAAAAATACAAACTATAACGAAGTTGAACATGGACCAAAATTATTTTTAATGATAAGGCTTGAAGTTGCGAGAAAGAATAGTATTTCGTTAAATCACTTCTTAGAAACTTTAATTAGTTAGTTTAAACTCGACTTTGAAACTTTAAAATTAAAAATCCTTTACCATCAAGGGTTTGAACTACTTCAAAACAGACAGTACAACTACATTTACCATTATTTAGAAAAGGGTCAGGTTGTCATCTTTAAGTTTAGCCTTTCTGCCCAAAGGTGCAATCTGCATCGGCGGGCGGATATCCAAAACCTTAAAAGCCTCATAAGTATTGCCGACCAATTCAGTTCGGCATAAATACTTTTCTTCGTCAATATTTAATTCAACTGCCTTTAACTGGGCTAAATCACGGAGTAAGTATGTATATTCAAGATCTAAACCTTTTTCTTTGATTTTTCTTTGCAAAGCGGATTCCAGAACCAACGCCAAAAAACAGACCATGATGTGGCCGCGTACCCGGTTGTCTTTGTAGTGGAAAAACAGGCCTTAAATCAAGTATAGATTTCATGTTCCCGAAAGCTCTTTCTACTCTCCAGAGATCTTTGTAGGCCAGGGCAGTTACATCAGTGTCAAGATCAGCATTGGTACGCAAAACATATTTACCGTCATATCATGCGTTGCCCCCACGGCTCGGTAGTGGCTCCAAAACAGGTATTGCCCCTTTGAATACGACTTCTTTAAATTTCAAATCAACCGCCTCATAGTTATCGAAGCTTAGGGCAATTTCATAATGCCCTAAACAATTCCTATCTTTAGGCGGCATCCATCCTGCAAAGATTAGGATATCTATATACATCTATAAAAGCTGCCTTTCCACTAATTCATTTAACTGCCTTGATATAAAAGAAAAGCCTTTATTTAGATCCAGTGTCTTTACGCTGATACGATTTCCACCCATAAGATAATCATTGTCAGGTGTGATCTCTTCATCCGTCCCTGCATAAAGCAAAATACCGCTTACATTACCAGAATGAGCTGTATCACGATTTTTAACGTAGGTATAAATTTGATACAAGTTGTTTGAATGCAGAGTCCGATTATTGTATAAGCTGTTTTTCTGCATTGTTTGTTCATAATACTTTGTATCAATAATAAGGGTCTTACCTCCGTATTGAAGAGTAATATCCGATTTCATTATTGGTAGGAATTCGATAATACCATCATCAACATCCCAGGCAATATGTGCAGCTGAGGCATTAAACTGTGGATAATGCCGCCGGTAATATTCCAGAACGAACTTTTCATACAGGCGGTGCATAGATTGATCGTCGATAAAATGGGCTAATTTTAAGGAGCCATCCTGCCGGGTTAAGAGCATCCCCTTAATAATTAAATAGCAGATATTTAGAAGCATTTTATAAGTAGCATTATTTCTATGATACCTTATGTCTGACCACTTTATCCCAAAAGGATCAACCTCATCGATGTTAATAAAATAGAGCATTACTTTTTTTAATGCCTTTTTTTGATTTGCAGATACCTCACTGGAGTGAACCAACATCATTGCGGTAGTTTTTATAATTTGATTTAAAAAAGCATTTTCGGTAAAATCGTCAAATCTGCAGACTAATTGTTTTTTGAGCAAAGTATTTTGTTTTACAGAAACGGAAACATTAATTTTCCCTGTGGGGGTACCAACGGATTCTGTTTTAATGACATAGTCCCTGCCCAGGCCTCTTTTAATTTGATTAGCGATGCCTTTGGCAAGAATTGCCGCAAGCAAATCACACACATATTCGAATTCCTCGATTGCTATCTTTGCATAGCTACCCTGGTTTAAAACCTGAAATGCATAGGCGAGCATATGATATATGTTCTGAATTCTAATCATCTATGGTACCGTACAATTTGTTTGACCATAATTCTATTTTGGATAGCTCATCAAACCAATATTCGCTCAAAAGAGGCACTAGTTCATATTTTATAACGGCAGTTAACCATTCATCCGTTATTTCATCATTTGTACAAAAATAGCTATGGCCAATTCTGAAACCGCTGCCTAAAGATTCATCATTGCTGATGAAATCATTTAAAGCTTTGATTTGCTCAATTAAAGCATCAAATTTAGAATAGTTTGCTTCAAGCATGACAGCCTTGAATCCGTCTGAATCAAAAGCAGGTTCCAACTCGAAGAAGGCAAATCTTCTTCTTAGAGCATAATCAATCATAGCCAGGCTACGGTCTGCGGTATTCATCATGCCGATTATATGCACATTTTTAGGGACGGAAAATAATTCGTTTGAATAAAGAAGGCGCATTTTCTCACCGCGCTTTTCCTTTTCTATCAGCATAAGCAGTTCACCGAAGATTTTACTTAAATTTCCCCGGTTGATTTCGTCAATGATAAAGAAATAATCCCGCTCATCGTCACTCTGCGCTATTTTACAGAACTGATAAAATGGCCCTTCGGTAAGTATAAAACCATCTTTTGAGGGACGGTAGCCCATCATAAAATCTTCGTAGCTGTAACTTTGATGGAATTGAACCAGTGAAACACGGCTGGTATCTTTCTCACCCATAATAGAATAAGCTAATCTTTTTGCAATGAATGTTTTGCCGACGCCAGGCGCTCCTTGCAATATTATATTTTTCTTGACTCTGAGTAAATTTACCAGCGTGTTGTAGCTTTCTTCATCCATAAACACTTCGCTAAGAAAGTCAACTTCAGCATAAGGGTCATAGATAACTTCCTTTTCTTCTATGTCATCAATATTATCGTCATCAATAAAAATGGTTTCCAGTTTTTGTACATAATCAGTATAGGAAGTTATCTCTGTAAGCGTTTTTACAGCTGCCTTTCCAGGATGTTCCCATTCCCCTTTATGTGTCCAGTTTATTTTACGGATATGTTTATACTCGTTACGTTCGGAATCAAAAATATAGTCAGATTTTACTACCCCACGACCGATGACTTTTGACAATCCTTTCTTGGCATAAATGATATCTCCCACCTGTAATTCATTTGCAAATTGCCACGCTGCAAGGGTTTGGTTCACATATGAATAGTCTGGACCATAAACTTCCTTCATCCTTTTTTTAATGGCATCCTTGTTAGGATATTTTCTGAGATCACCTAGTTCATCCCGCCGGACAATTCCCATAATACCCTGCGAGTAAAATTCTTCCCATTTTGCTGCATTATGTCCAGGTGAGTAAATCCAGTATCTTACTTCGTTTTTATTGCGTTTATCAGGCGAATTGTCTTGCTCGTTTTCACGACGTTCTTTAAGAATATCTGCCCACTTTACGAATATTTCACTTGCCATATCATCTGTAAAAGGTGAATTAAGCCCTTTTTCGGTAAGTGACCAAACGCCTCTGATAGATTTATCTATGTAACCTTCATAAGCTAAATAGTTTCTGGCAAAGGCTACCTCATTGTCAAATCTTTTGACTCCAGTTTTACCACGCGTTTCATTAATTATTTCGTCAGGAAGATTTATGTCCGAAATAATCTGTTGACGTGCCTGTTCCGGAGTTGCGGAGCCGCCAAGTTCTTTTAGAGCATTAATAAGCGGTGTAAACCATTTCAGGAAGCTTGCAGTAGATTTTTTTCCTTGATCCTTGGAAGTTGATGTAATCCATGCTTCATATGATAGCTCAGGGAAACTATGATGCAGGCTGCCGTTTTTTTCAAATATTTCCTTGCATGCTGCAATCATTTCCAAATATGTTTTGGCAGTTGGCGGCTGCTTTAGATTCGAAATCTTAAACAAATTTGCAGAATAAAGTTTGCCGGTTTTAGTGAGGTAGCTTCTGTTTTTTTCATCGAGGTTTAAATAAGAAAAAGGTCGAATCCAATATAATCCAACGGTCAAGTTCCACTTAATCCCTTGTTGATTTCTTACCTTGTCATAACAAGCTATGAATGCGGCTTTAGAATCTTCTGACGGGTTATCTGCATAGTGTATCCCAGCTTCAAATATATCCCAAAGGTTTGGTATATCGTCTGGTTTTATATGAGATTTGGTTACAAAAAACCATGACCTCATATTGTTTAATACCGGAATGCCGTCCAATTCAGTTGGCAATATGGTATTAACTCCAAGTTTACTGCCGATACCTTTCATGATAGATATGCGGTTTGCATTTGTTATCCCTTTATTAAAACATCCAAATACAGTAAAAGGGCAAATATCTTCAAGAGGACTGCCTTTATCAATAAAAGGATAGTTTAAGCCTAAGCTATCAAAAACACTTTTAATCAGGTTAAGAATCTCTGTGCGATTATTTTTATACTGCAACAACTTATCGGCAAATTCCATGTAAAAAGGAACCCAGTCAAAAGAGGAATTTGTTTTAATATTTGATTCCATTTTATCTACCTCAGTTCGCTTTATATGTTTAATTCTTTATTAACTTTAACATAATTCTACATCTTATGATTAAGCATATTTGACATAAAAAGATCCTTTGTTCGACATAATGCGACAAATAATTGCATTTGATGTTTCTCTAATCTTTTAAGGGAAAACAATGAACTAACATGGCTTACAAAAAGATATCCTAAAAAGCAAAAAAATACTGCTGCGCATTAGCAGGATTACAGTAATTTAATAGGGAAATCTTCTTATGCAATTACAATATGTCTAAGGGATGTTATGTTATGATGCCTGCTAATGTGGATATAGTATATTTTATGTTGATGAGATACCAAGCATAAAGAAGGTATTAAGCTTAATTGCCCCCCTAGTTCCAAGCAAGTAATAATATATGCAGGATCTTTATTTTGTTTTTTTGCCACACCCAAATACCCGTGGCAACCGTACATTTGCAATTTTAAAAACTGACCTTGATTATTTTTGAGGAGACGGAAATCAAAGAACAGGCGTAGCTTGTTTTAGAGCAACTCGGTATCCCGATATCAAACGCAATCGGACTTTTTCTCAGGCAGGTCGTGCTTTAACGAGGTATTCCATTTGAATTAAAGCTCCGCAAAGTAAACCGCTGTCATTGAGTACGCTTACCAAGGAGCAATTCAATGCTGAGATCGAGAAAGGTCTGGCTGATCTGACCGCCGGAAGAGTCGTTTCTGCGGAAAACGTCGCCGAAAAAATACGCCGGGATTATAAAATATGAGCGTAAATGGCTTAATTACCGGCTTTTCAGGTAAAATTAAAACCACCCACCGATAAAATTCTTTTTATCAATAGATGGCAAATAACACTGTAATGTGTGATCAATTTAGATGCAGCTAAACCGTTTCATTTGGCCAGTTCCTCGTAAGCGGCGCGGTGCTTGGCAATCAGGCGACCAGCTACGCTTTTCACATCTTCGTTATCCGGCGCCTGTTCCGCCTGGAATTGGCTGAATTCGGTAATAATATAACGCGGCACATTGTTTTTCAAAATAATTACGACACCATTCTCATCGACAAGACGGGCCACCTTGGAGAAATTCTGGTTGGCCTCAGTAATTGATACCAAGCTTTTTTTATCAATATTCATTCAAAGCGCCTCCTACTCTTATATTATTTTCAGGATAGGATAAATACAACCTATTTCATTGAAGCAGTTGATCCGGCGCCTTGACACAGGAGAACCGTCTTGTGCTGCCCGAACCGTCCCCTTATGCTGCCATACAAACCTTTCCGTTCAATGGGTCTTAGGAGCCCCTTGGTTTTGTTACCTAGGCAGGGTATTACCCACGTTATGTCGAACACTTCTCAAAACTACGTATTCAGCTAGATTAATTGATAACATGATTCAGAAAGGATATTTAAAAATGAAAAAGAGCATTAAAAACAACGTGTACTGGGTTGGAAAAGTAGACTGGGAACTGCGGAAGTTTCATGGTGAGGAATTAACCACCCACCTTGGTTCAACCTATAATTCCTATTTGATACAGGAGGAAAAAACTGTTCTTATAGACACAGTCTGGAAACCATTTGCCAGGGAATTTATCGAGAATTTGGCACAGGAGATAGAATTGTGTAAAATTGATTATATCATTGCAAATCATGGGGAAGCAGACCATAGCGGCGCCCTGCCGGATCTGATGAAACTAATTCCTAACACACCTATATATTGTACTGCCAATGCCGTTAAGTCATTAAAAGGGCAGTATCACCAGAATTGGAACTTCGAAATGGTCAAAACCGGGGACAAGCTGGATATAGGCAACGGCAAACAGCTTGTATTTGTTGAAATGCCAATGCTGCACTGGCCAGACAGTATGGCAACCTACCTGACCGGTGAAAACATACTCTTTAGTAATGACGCCTTTGGACAACACTATGCGACTGACCAAATATTCAACGACCAGGTGAACCAGTGCGACCTGTTTAAAGAAGCTATGAAGTACTTCGCAAATATTCTTACCCCTTTCAGTGCCTTACTTAAAAGAAAGCTGCAGGAAATAATAGCACTGAGACTGCCTATTGACATTATCGCTACCAGCCATGGGGTTATCTGGAGAAGCGATCCTATGCAAATCGTTGAAAAGTACGCTTTGTGGGCTGATAATTATCAGGAAAATCAAATAACGATAGTATACGATACTATGTGGAACGGTACCAGGATCTTAGCGGAAAAGATAGCTGCAGGTATTGAACTGGTTGATCCTGAAGTGATAGTTAAGGTTTTTAATCTACCTAAAAGCGACCCAAACGATGTTATTACGGAAGTCTTCAAATCTACGCTGGTTGTCGTCGGTTCACCAACCATTAATAACGGCATTCTGCACTCGATAGCCGGTTTTACTCATTTAATGAAAGAACTAAAGTTTAAGAATAAAAAAGCCGCTGCCTTTGGCTGTTATGGCTGGAGCGGCGAATCTACCAAGATCTTAGGTGAACTGTTGGCGAATGCCGGCTTCAATGTAATTAACGAGGGTTTCAGAAATCAATGGAATCCAGATAATTCGCAACAGCTGGATGCTATAGAATATGGTAAGAAAATAGCCTTAGCATGATTTAATTAGGGCTTGATTTCGTTGATTAATATGTTTTTCTATGCACTTAGGAGCCGCGATAAATTAATGTGATAGGGGTTGACAATTTGATGGCGTGGTTGTATCATAGCGTTGGGGTGATAGGTTACGGAGCCACGATGGA
>LDZT01011480.1_pt1 | contig 27268 bp, 27 predicted proteins | sample 615521 | NCBI WGS metagenome assembly LDZT01 (sample SAMN03408292, study PRJNA278302) | terrestrial metagenome | isolation source: oil reservoir sample SB1 | place: USA: Alaska, North Slope, Schrader Bluff formation | collected 2011-09 | reverse complement strand
AATAAAAAATCGAAAGAAAAAGAGCTAAAAAGTGATAAAAAGCTAAACCTCTTTAAGAGGTTCTTAAAGCCACCCGCTATGCGGGTGCGATATTTATTTCTAATTAAATATAAGGTAGATATATGGATCATCAGAAGGAATTAATTGAGAATTTTTTGGATTACCTATCTCTTGAGAGAGGCCTGGCATATAATACAATTATTTCTTACCGCTATGATTTATTAAAATATTATGATTTTATTATTTCAAAGAAACATATTACATTTAAAGACCTGAATCGCGAAATAATTAATGAATATTATCATTATTTAGGAAGCATTAATCTTGGGATTAATTCTATATTTAGGAATTTAGTGGCATTAAAAATGTTTTATCGCTTTTTGTTTACTGAGGGATTTACTAAAAAGGACCTAACAAATTTAATAGAATTTCCCAGGACAAGAAAAAAACTACCGCTTGCCCTTAGTTTAAAAGAATTAGATACAATATTAGATGAAAAAAATTTTAAAGGTATACTAGGGAAAAGAGACCAGGCAATTATGGAATTATTATATGCAACTGGAATGAGAGTTACAGAATTAATTAGTCTTAAAAGAAATGATATTAAATTGGAACATAGGCTTCTTAAATGTACAGGAAAAGGTAATAAGGAAAGGTGGGTGCCTTTCACCGATAGGGCACATGATATTTTAGTTTATTATATAAAATATATTCGAAATCGTCTTATAAAAAAAAGAGATACAAATTTATTATTTTTAAATAACCATGGTAATCCTATTACCCGTCAAGGAGTTTTTTATTTAATAAAAAATTATGCAAAAAAATCAGGAATAAAAAAGAAAGTAACCCCACATACATTCAGACATACCCTGGCAACCCATTTAATTGAAAATGGGGCAGATTTAAGATCTATTCAGGAATTATTGGGACATTCTGATATTTCAACTACCCAAGTATACACTCATGTAAGCAGAAAATGGGTTAAGGAAGAATACTTTAAAGCATTTCCAAGGATATAATTTAATAAAATCGTTGTTTTAAAATAGTATTTGAAATAGAGCATAGAAGTGATGATTTCATAGTGTTCTGACAAATGAAAAAATATTAAGATTGAAAATTAAAAATATGCTTTTTTCTTTTAAAATTTTTTGCATTACATATTTGGCAATATTTTTGTAATTAATATTCATTTATAGTATATATTTGATATGCGATTCTGATTAATTGATGAATGGAGGGTTTAATGGAAAATATAAGTGAAAGAATAAATGAAAGCATTCAATCAATACGGAAATACAGTGAAATAAAGCCTGAAGTTGCTATTATCCTGGGAACTGGTCTAGGAAAATTAGCTGACCAGATTGAAGACAAGTTGAGTATACCTTACAAAGATATTTCTAATTTTCCAATATCTACGGTACATGGTCATAGTGGCAACCTGGTATTGGGAAAACTGGAGAACAAACAGATAGTTGCTATGCAAGGAAGATTTCATTTTTATGAAGGATATAGCATGAAAGAAGTAACCTTTCCCGTTAGAGTGATGAAACAATTGGGGGCAAAAATTATTATAATATCCAATGCCGCTGGTGGTATGAACCGTTTTTTTAGGAGAGGTGATTTAATGCTAATCACTGATCATATTAATCTTATGGGCGATAACCCTTTAATTGGGCCCAATGATGATGAATTAGGTCCTCGTTTTCCAGATATGTCTCAGGCATATGATTTAGAATTAATGAAGTTGACTGAAAAGGTTGTCTTGGAAGAGGGAATTCTGATGCACAAAGGAATTTATGCTGGTTTAACCGGACCAATGCTGGAGACCCCTGCGGAATATCGTTTTTTGACAAAAATAGGAGCTGATGCTGTTGGGATGTCCACTATACCAGAGGTTATTGTTGCCAATCACATGGGAATGCGTGTCCTGGGAATATCCTGTATCACTGATCTTGCTATCGATGGAATAGTTGAGAAGGTTCAATTCCAGGAAATACTTCAGGCCGCCGCGAAATCTGAACCAATTATGAGTCGTGTTGTGAGAAAGGTAATAAAAAATATTGTTAATTAATCTTATAAAAGTTTCAATATTAGCAACATTACCAGTATTAGAATTAAGAGGAGCCATTCCTATTGCAATAAATTATTACAAGTTACCCGTTATACCAAGCTATTTGTTCGCAATTATGGGAAACATGCTTCCGGCGATTTTTTTATTACTTTATTTAAAACCATTTTCTGATTTATTGCGAAAGTGGAAAATATTTGATATATTTTTTTCTTGGTTATTTAAACGAACCAGGAAACATGAACGAAGGTATGAAAAATATGGTGCACTATTTTTATTATTTTTTGTTGCTGTGCCTTTACCGATTACCGGAGTATGGACCGGTTCAGTTGCGGCATTCCTGTTTGGTATCCGTTTTTGGTATGCCTTCCCCATGATGACTGGTGGTGTTATTATTGCTGGGATTATTGTTACCCTAGCTAATTTGGGAATTATAAATTTACTTACTTATTTTTAGCAGAAAAATTAATATAGCCAAGGTATGTTAGTTTGATTGACATTATTAATCAGAGGTAAAACAGGTATGAGAAAAACTATAGAGTGGAAACAAGACAAGGTATTAATGATAGACCAAAGAAAATTACCACATAAGCTTGAGATAATAAGTTGCAAAGATTATCATGAAGTAGCTAATGCAATAAAGGGTTTGGCTATTAGGGGAGCTCCTGCCATAGGTGCTGCTGCTGCCTATGGGATGGCATTGGCGGCTATAAATATAGATACGGATAATATTGAAGAATTTTTAAAAAAATTAGAAAAAGCAAGACAAGAATTGTCTATGACCAGACCTACGGCGGTAAATTTATTTTGGGCTTTAGATGAAATCAAGAATATTAGTGAAAGAAAGGCAAATTCAGTAAAAGAACTAAAAAATAATATTTTATTTGAAGCAGAAAAAATTGCAAAACAGGATATTGAAATTAATTATCTAATTGGCAATAATGGTGTTGAGTTATTTAGTGATAATGACAATATCTTAACTCATTGTAATGCAGGTTCATTGGCAACTGTTTATTATGGCACCGCCCTGGGTGTTATCAGATCAGTTTATAAAAAGAAAAAGAACATCAGAGTTTTTGTGGATGAAACCAGACCGGTTTTACAAGGTGCCAGATTAACAGCCTGGGAATTAATGACTGAGAAAATTCCAGCTACTCTTATTTGTGATTCTGTGGCTGGTTTTTTAATGTCTCAAAATAAAATAAATAAAGTAGTTGTTGGTGCTGACAGAATATCGGCAAACGGAGATGTAGCCAACAAAATCGGGACTTACAGTATTTCAGTCTTAGCTAAAGAGCATAATATACCTTTTTATGTTGCTGCTCCCTTTTCAACAATTGATTTTTCAATAAAGGAAGGAACTGAAATACCTATTGAGGAAAGAGACAAAAATGAGGTTACAAATATAATGGGACAAACAATAGCGCCTGCTGATATTGATGTTTTCAATCCTGCATTTGATGTAACTCCTTGGAGGAATATAACTGCCATAATTACTGAAAATGGCATAATACGACCTCCTTTTTTGTTAAACCTGAAAAGAACAAATGTACAAGAGAAATATTAGCGAAAAAGTTTGAGGTAAAAATATGCAAAATCCCGATAAATTTTTAATTACTGGTGGAAAACCACTGAATGGAACAGTGGTAATAGACGGTGCGAAAAATTCTGCTCTATCTATTATGGCAGCCTGCCTTTTATCAAGTGAAGTAAGCATTTTAGAGAATGTGCCAAGATTGAAAGATGTTTACAGTATGATCGAAGTAATAAAGATTCTTGGAGTAAAAGTAGAATGGATAGATAATACTACTCTTTCTATCGATCCAGATGATTTTAATAATTATGAAGCGCCTTATGAATTGGTAAAGACGATGAGGGCATCATTTTTGGTTATGGGTCCTTTATTAGCCAGACTGAGGAAGGCTAAAATTTCACTTCCAGGAGGTTGTGCCATTGGAGCAAGGCCAGTTGATTTTCATCTGAAAGGTTTTCGAGCATTGGGGGCTAATATAACTACCGAAGAAGGCTATATTAAGGCAGAGGCCAATCGATTAAGGGGAAGTGATATTTATATTGATTTTCCCAGCCTTGGTGCAACTGAAAATATTATGATGGCAGCTTCATTAGCTGAAGGGACTACTATTATTGAAAATGCTGCTAAAGATCCGGAGGTTATAGAGCTGGGGAATTTTTTAAACAAAATGGGAGCTCAAATCGAAGGATTAGGTAATGACATTGTAAGTATTAATGGTGTAAGAAAAATGAAAGGAGCACATTATAGAATTATTCCTGACAGAATAGAAGCGGGGACTTATATGGTTGCTGCTGCAATCACAGGAGGGAATGTAGAAATCAAAAATGTGAATCCCTATTATTTAAAATCATGTCTCGTAAAATTGGAAGAAGCAGGTCTAAATGTAGATATTGATAGCGAAATAGCATACATTTCTGATCCGGAAGGTATTAAATCAGTTGATATCAAAACAATGCCCTTTCCGGGGTTTCCTACTGATATGCAAGCTCAGTTTATGGCATTAATGACTATAGCTAATGGAACCAGTATTATAACTGAAAATGTTTTTGAGAATCGTTTTGCTCATGCGGGTGATTTAAGAAGAATGGGAGCAGATATAAAAATAGAAGGTCGTAACAGTATTATAAAAGGAGTAAAAAAACTTAGTGCTGCGCCGGTTATGGCTTCAGATTTAAGAGGCGGGGCTGCCCTGGTATTGGCTGCATTGGTGGCAGAAGGAATAACGGAAATAAGTAGAATATACCACATTGATAGAGGCTATGTTAAACTAGAAGAAAAATTGAAGGCATTAGGTGCCAATATTAAAAGATGTTAAAAGAAGGTAATAGAAAAATATCACTTATATGGTACAATATTTAAGTAAAATGTGATATGTAATAAGTTTAACGATAAAAATATCAAATAGGATCTATGTAAACGGTAAAGAATTAATAATGATTAGGGATATTTGAGGAGGTATCTTTCAATATGCTGGGAATGGACAAAAGTTTGGGAATAGATTTGGGAACTGTAAGTGTATTAATATTTCAAAAAGGGGCAGGAATAGTGCTGCAAGAGCCTTCTGTAGTTTCTATATACAAAGATACCGGAAAAGTTTTTGCGGTTGGTAAGGATGCCAAAGAGATGTTAGGTAAAACCCCTGGGAATATCATTGCTCTGGAACCTATGAAAGCTGGTGTTATTGCAGATTATGATGTGACTGAAAAAATGTTAACTTACTTCATTAGAAAAGTATCTTCCAATTCAAGATTGTTCAGGCCGCAGGTAGTAATATGTGTCCCAGCGGGAGGAACAGAGGTAGAAAAAAGAGCAGTATTGGAAGCAGCAGTTCAGGCAGGGGCCAAGAAAGCTTATTTAGTTGAAGAATCAATTGCTGCTGCAATTGGGGCAGGTCTTGATATTAGTGAACCATATGGTAACATGGTTGTTGATGTAGGAGGAGGAACTACTGATATAGCAGTTATTTCTCTTGGTGGGATAGTTGAAAGTGAATCTTTAAGAATTGCTGGAAATAATTTTGATGAAGATATTATAAAATATATAAAAAATAAATATAATCTAATGATAGGAGAAAAAACAGCTGAAAATTTGAAAATAGAAATTGGTTCAGCAATGGAACAGGAACAAGAAACGTATACAGAGATACGAGGGAGGGATCTTGTATCTGGTTTGCCAAAAAGTATTGAAGTTGGGTCTTCTGAAGTTTTAGAGGCTATTTCAAAGACTTTAGAATATATTTTAGATGGAATAAAAATGGTACTGGAAAGAACACCACCAGAACTATCAGCAGACATTGCAGACAAGGGAATGGTGCTAACCGGAGGAGGCTCCTTGTTAAAGGATTTTGATGTACTATTAACGAAGGTCAATAAAATACCAGCCTATGTTGCCGAAAATCCTATATCATGCGTAGCTTTAGGTGCTGGCAAGGTATTAGAGCAAATACATTTGTTGAAACAGGGATTAATAAGCAGTACACAAAGATAACACAAACTCGGGGAGGTTTTAGATATTTATAGGATAATTATGATATCTTTTAAAATAGAAAAAGAGAAAAGAAAATTAAGCAAGCTAATAATTTTATCTTTTTTAATATTATTATTTTTGTCAATAATAATCTCGAATATTTCCGCTGAAGAAGAATTCATTTTATTAGATGAAATTCATCCCGGCATGGAAGGTATTGGTAAAACTGTTTTTTCAGGAATAAAAGTTGAGGAATTTAATGTTCAGGTAATTGATGTAATTGCTGGTACAGGGATTGATGATTCCTTTATACTGGTAAAATTGAGTGGAGATAAAATAGATAATAATGGTGGAATTTCTGCAGGAATGAGTGGAAGTCCTGTTTATTTAACTGGAAAATTAGCCGGGGCAATTTCACATGCCTGGGAAATGAGCGAACATAATCTCTGTCTTGTAACTCCGATTGAAAGAATGCTCAAGCTGTTTAATTATACTAACTTAGCCGGTAAAGTAGAGATAATTGATACAGATATTGGCGTAGTTTCTATTCCCTTAAATAATAGTTTGAAAAATAAGATTTCTGAAAAAATACCAGAATGTGAATCTGAGTTTTTAGCTAAATTAAATGATAATAAAAGTTATTCCTTGAATTTTAGGCAAATAAAATCTCCCTTATTGATTAGTGGATTTAATGAGAGGGCGCAAAGAATTTTTGAGAGAAGCATAAATTGGCAAAATAAGCAGGAAATTATTAATGTTTCTGATTTTCAAAAATACAACCCAACTCCAGATATTAGTTTAAAGACAAAGGCAATAATACCCGGTTCCTCAATAGGTGTACAATTATCTGTGGGGGATACGAATGTGCTAACTATTGGAACAGCCACTTACTGTAAAAATGATTACTTATTAGCTTTCGGTCATCCTTTTATGCATTCTGGAGATGTTTCTTACCTTTTATCTGAAGTTTACATATACCACAGTTTTCCCAGCATTGTAATGCCATTTAAATTAGGTTTTCCCTATAAATTAGCAGGCATGGTTATACAGGATAGAGATGCCGGGATTTTGGCTTTTTTAAATAATTTTCCAAAAGTAGTATCCTGTAAAGTAAATGTCAATGGTATAGATAGAAATATTAAAATTCAAAGAGGAACAAAAATTGTAACCCAAAATGAATTAATAGAGAGCATTGCCAGTGCTATGATAATTGAAGCAATAGATCAGACAATTAATAGAATAGGACAGGGAACGGCAACTGTGCATCTTGAATTGCTTACTGAAAAACCCGAGGGAGAAATGGCATATGAAAACATGTTTTTCAGTAAAAACGATATTGCAATCCAATGTAGTAGCGATTTTGAGGAAATAATGGATTTAGTGATTAATAACTATGGGGAAAAGATTACATTAAATGAAATAAAAGTTGACATTAAAATAGGTGAAGAGAATAAAAGTGCAATGATAACTGATGTTAAATTAAATCAAGAAGAATATTTACCGGGGGACGTTATTGAAGCAGAACTAATAATTAAACCATTTCGGAAACCTGAGGAAAGTAAATCTATAAAGCTTGAATTACCTGATAATATGGAATCAGAAGAAGTAATATTAATTATTAAGGGAGGTTCTTCGAGAGATTCACTGAATGATAAAGCAATATCTCAAGAGAAAGAAAAATACCTATTAAATGGATGGAAAGACATTAAAAAGCAATTTCAGGAAAAAGTAAAGAATAATCAGATTATTGTTGAATTAATTCCTATAAATCAACAAGAACAAATATCATTAGCAAATGAAGATAACCTGGAAAAGTCAAGTGATAATGAAATAAAAAGAATTGTGGAAACTAATTTTATTATTGAAGGATACCATGAAATATACCTGAGTATTACAAATGAAAAAAATAAAAATAAGGATAGGGATTTATGAGGAATATAGCTATAATTGCTGCAGCAGGAGATGGAGAAAGATTTAATTGTCATCATAGTAAAATGCTGGCAAAGATATTAGACAAACCAGTACTTTCATATACATTGGATCAGTTTGAAAATTCAGAAGCAATTGACGAAATAGTATTAGTTGTTCATCAAAAAGATATAAAATGTATTGAGGATGAAATTATTAAAAAATATGATTATAATAAACTTTCTGCCATCGTGTTAGGTGGAATGAGCAGGCAAGAGTCGGTGTACCTTGGTTTGCAGTCAATTAAGAAGAAAGATGGTGTCGCCTGTATTCATGATGGTGCTAGACCATTGGTAGAGAAGTGGATGATCGAAGAGACTATAAAAATGACTAATTCTTACGATGGAGCAATTATGGCAGTTCCAGTAATTGAAACTATAAAGAGAGTGTTTTTGAAGGATTATCTGGTTGAGAAAACGGTAAATCGTGATGAATACTGGATTGTACAGACTCCCCAGACATTTAAATTATCTTATATAAGAGAAATGTATCAAAAGGCACAGAAAGATGGCTTAAAAGCTACTGATGATGCATCAATAGTTGAACACTATGGTGGGAATGTCAGAATCATTTCAAGTACGAGAGAGAATATCAAAATAACCACCTCTGTTGATATGTTGTTAGCAGAAATATTACTGAAAAAACGACTTAAATAAAAAAATGATTAAACTGAGAAGTTATGCAAAAATAAATCTCTACCTAGATATAGGGAAAAAATTAAATAATGGCTATCATAATATTGAGTCATTGTTTCAAACAATAAATTTATTTGATGAAATAACAATAGAAAAATTAGAAAAACCAATATATGTAATACAATGCAATGATCCCGAAGTTCCGATTGGTAAAAATAGTTTAATTTATAGAGCAATTGAAATGATCCTGAGAGGGGAAAAATATGGAGTCGCAATTTCTATAAATAAAAAAATACCATTAGCTGCAGGTTTAGGTGGAGGATCATCAAATATTGCAACAATATTGCTTGGTATATGCACATTGTTTCAATTAGACATTAAGAAGAAAGAATTGTTATCTATGGCAACTAGTTTGGGTATGGATATTCCATTTTTTCTAGAAAGAGGAACTGTTTATGCCAGGGGGAGAGGTGAAATATTGTCTCCACTTAAACTAGAGGACACAAAACTACAGTTAGTCTTAGTTAATCCGGGTATTAAAATCTCGACAAAATGGGCATATCAAGCATTCGATAGGGGAAACAGAGATAGTATTGAGGAGCATAAACTAGATATTTTAAAGCAGATAAGACAAAAAAATATAATATCATTATCTGATATAAGTGAATATGTATACAATAGATTTGATACAATTATATGTAAAGAATATCCGATAATTAAAAAGATTAAGAGTAAATTGATGGACTTGGGAGCCATTTCTGCTACAATATCTGGAAGTGGTCCCACGGTTTATGGGATCTTAAATAATAAAAGTAAAGCAGATGATGCCTATGATATATTAAAAAGAGAATATCCTTTTGTTTGCAGAACAATAACAATAAGGGCAGAGAAAATATTTTTTTGAAAATGATTATTAATTTAATCTCGAGGGGTGCAGAAAACGAATGAAAGTTGGTTTTGGCTATGACATACATAGACTGAAAGAAGGAGAAAAGCTTATTTTAGGAGGGGAAGAAATATCCTATGAAAAAGGTCTAGAAGGACACTCTGATGCAGATGCAATTTTGCATGCGCTTATGGATGCCTTATTAGGTGCTTCTGGTCAGGAAGATATAGGAGTACTTTTCCCGGATAATGAGCCAAAATATAAAAATATTTCAAGTTTGTATTTCCTTGAAGAGGTAAAAAGATTATTAGATGTAAAAAAATATGGTATTTGTAATATAGATATTACAGTAGTGTTGGAAAAGCCAAAGATATCTCCATATTATAGTAAAATAAGAAATAATATTGCTAATGTGTTGCAATTGTCTATAGAAGACATTAACATAAAGGCTTCCACAAATGAAGGAATAGGAACGATAGGTAAAGAAGAAGCAATCGCTGTATTTTGTGTTGTATTGCTAGAAAAAAAATGCTAATAAAATTATAATTATTATTGTAAATATTATAAAATTGAATTCTGTAATATATAAATAAATTATTTAGCAATAAAAAAATAAAAGGAGAGGTAAAAATGAATCAAAAAGACCAGGAAAATATTAATAATAGTGAAAATAATAGTGAAAATCAAAAGTTATATCCACATCAATTGCCATTAGCGACATTATTTACCTGGTTTATTAGTATTTTGAATGGTAAGGCATGGGAATATTTAGGATTGATGATGAACCCTGAAACGAAAGAAGTAAACCAGGATTTGCAAAAAGCAAAAATATCGATAGATAGTATAGAATTCTTATTTGAACAAATCAAAGACGAACTTCAAAAAGATGAAAAGATTCAACTAGAAAACCTTTTGGCAAATTTGCAAATGAATTTTGTAGAAAAAACCAAAGAAAGCAAACAGAAAAAGGAAAATAAAGAAGATAAAAATAAATAATAATAAAAAGAATCTATTCTTATGGGAAGCTACCGGAGAAGGAGTGTATTTTATGACTATGAAGTCAAGATCAAAAAAGAAGTTCTGCTACAAAATATTGCTTATTTTTTTTATTTGTTTTGTTTTTACTAACATTTCTTCCATGGCTCAAGATGCCAGAAAATATTATGAAGATGCATACCAATTTTTTTCTCAGAAAGAGTATCAAAAAGCTGAAGAAAATTATCGAAAGGCTATTGAATTAGATCCAAATTTTGAAGATGCTCATTATTGGCTGGGAAAAGTTTATCGTCAATTAGGACAATATGATAAAGCTGTTCCTCAATGGATCGAAGTTTTAAAAATTAATCCCAGAAATCCCTATGCCTTTAGATATTTGAATGAGAGTTTTCGCGGGACACCACAAGTACAGAATGGAGATGCTGATGACTACTATCATACAGCTCTAGAGATGCTGGGGATTTCAGAAGATATATTCCTAAATAAAAATCAATATAATAATATAACCCTATTACAGGTTACTCCGTATTTTAAAAAGGCAATTGAATTAAATGAAGATTTAATAGGTGCTCATTATTGGCTAGCAGAGGTTTATTATGCTTTATCAGAAAAAATAAGCTGGCAGTATACTTCTATGGCTATTAATAGTTTTGAAAAAGCAATACAGATTGAGGAAGAAAAGGAAAATATTTTTCAAAGACAAACTGAATATTGGTGCTCATATCAGGAATTGATAAGAATATTTCAATCATTAGGATTAAATGAAAGAAGAGATAATTTATTAGATAAATTACATGAGGTAAAAAGTAAACCTTATCAAGAAGTTTTAAAAAAAGCGGGCTATGAAGGTTATGGTTACCCCGATAGTATTGAAATAATCAAAGACAACGAAGAACTAATTGAGCTATGGGAATATATCGAAGAGGGTAAAGTTTTTAGGGTTGTCGATAAGGAAATAATGGGTGAAGAGATGACCTATGATCAACATCCACAAGAAACGACTGTAACCGAGGAATACATTGAAGAGGAAGTTGTGGATGATGAAGGTGAATTGTAGAGAAAAAATAGAAGATAAAAATAATATTAAAAATGTGCGTATAGGTATAATGGGCGGGGTCTTTGATCCCATCCATATAGGTCATCTTTTTACTGCAGAAGAGGCCAGGATAAATTATTGTCTGGATAAAGTCATATTTGTGCCTTGTTTAAATCCAACACATAAAAGAAATGATCGGGTAACAGATGTTAGACATCGCTTAAAGATGTCTTATCTTGCAACTGAAAGTAATCCTTATTTTGAGGTTTCTAAAATAGAGATAAATCGTTCTGGACCCTCTTATACCATTGATACGATAAAAGATTTTCGCAGTATCTATGGATGGGATGCAAAGATATTTTTTATAACAGGTGCCGATGCATTTTTAGAAATAGAATCATGGTACAAGAAAGAAGAATTGTTAACAATGTGCCAATTTGTGGCTGCGACAAGACCAGGTTATGATTTAGATAAATTGCATAATAATTTCAAAAAAGTATTGAAGATAATGGAAATCCCTTTACTGGCAATTTCATCAACCGATATAAGAAATAGGATTAGAAATAGTTTAAGTATTAAATATATTGTTTTAGAAGAAGTAAGAGATTATATTTATAGAAATGAATTATATTTGTAAAAAAAATAAAATTTTGGAAATAAAGTGAGATTGATGAATACAGATTTACAGCAGATTGATTCTTATTTAAAAAAATATATGAGCAAAGAACGTTACCAGCATTCCTGGCAAGTTGGCAATGTAGCAGAAAAAATCGCATGCCAGTATAATATATCATCTCAGAAGGCTAAGCTATTAGGATTAATTCATGATTGCGCAAAAGATTATACAAATGATGAGCTAAAAAAATTTATAGAAAAATATAATATTAATTTAACTAAAATTGAGGAAAATATTCCAGGTTTATGGCATGCTTATGTAGGTGCTGAAATTGCAAGGCATCTTTTTAACATCCAAGATCAAGAGCTTTTAGAAGCAATAAAGTACCATAGTACTGCCTCTAGGAAATTGACCTTATTGGGGAAAATACTCTATATTGCAGACAAAGTCGAACCAGATAGAAAAGAGGTAAGCTTAAACAAGGCAAGGAAAATGATTTGGATTGATATTGATTTAGCATTATTAGAATTACTTAATCGGGAGCTAAAAAGTCTTATTTGTAGGAATTTAATTATTCATCCAGAAACCTTACATACAAGGAATAAAATATTAAAAGATAAGGGTATAGTATGAAGTATGAGTAGGTTAGAAAGAAGAAAAAGAGTGATCAAAAAAGGAAAGAAAAAATATTTGCAAATTTCAATTCTTATTATATTACTGGTTATTTGTTTTGGTTTTTTATATCTATTTAACATATTTCCTTTTGGTTCTGATATCTTGGCATATGAGAGGCTAAATATTCTGGCTGTAGGAACTGACACTGTCGAAAGCAAAGGAAGGGCTGACACAATATTTGTACTCAGTTTATCTCCTAAAACAAAAGATACAATATTATTTTCTATTCCAAGAGACACAAGAGTAATGATACCAGGTAGGGGGATGGATAAGATAAACCATGCCTTTGCTTATGGAGATATTGAACTATTGCAAGAAACCGTTGAAAATTTTATGGGAATTTCGATTCATTATTATGGAGTAGTTGATTTCGAAGGATTTCAACATATAATTGATGCCTTAGGTGGTGTCAAGATTAATGTTGAAAAAGATATGTATTATGTAGATCAAGCAGGCTCGTTAAAGATTAATTTACATAGTGGAGAGCAAGTTTTAGATGGACAAGAAGCATTAGACTATGTAAGGTTTAGATTTGATCAACTTGGTGACTTGGGAAGAATACAGAGACAGCAAAAATTAATTAATGCAGTAATTGATAAAGTTATGAATTTTGATATAATGGTTAAATTGCCAAATATTCTTTCAAGTATGACGAAATATATTAAAACAAATATGGATCCAAATGAAATAATAACTCTGGCAAGAATGTTAAAGGAAATTGATAGAAGCAAGATATGGATTGAGACTATAAAAGGAGAGCCGCAATACATAGACAGAGTAAGTTATTTAGTTGTAGACGAGGAAAAAGTGCAAAAACGTGTTCAATATTTAATTGAAAACAAACATAAAGGATTGAGTATCGAAGTACTTAATGGTAATAAAATGCCTGGTATAGCTCACAGTGTAGCAGGAAAGCTAACAGAGTTGGGATTCAATGTTGTGAACATAGATAATGCTGATAGTTTCGATTATCAAAAAACAGTCTTGATTATCTATTCTAACGAAGTAAAAATAGATGATTATATTAAACAGTACCTTGGAGATGTTGATATTATTAGGAAGGAACAACCACAGAGCGAAGTGGATATGACTATAATAATAGGTAAGAATATGCTATACTAAACCAGTATAATTTTTGTTATAACGATAAGATAAATAGAAAAAAAGTATTTGAGATAGCAAAAAAACAGAAATATATTAATAATGCTAAAGTGTATTGTTTTTAGTTTAAGTAAATTGAAAATATTAAAAAGGAGCGGCTTGTTTGTATAAAAAGGTTAAAGATTTAACGATATTCTTGGCCAAAATGTTAAATGAAAAGAAAGCAAAAGATACTGTTATACTTGATATAAAAAAAATATCTTTCATTGCTGATTATTTTATAATTACAACGGCACAATCTCCAGCTCATTTAAAAGCACTTTTTAAGTTTGTTCTTGAAAAAATTGCAGAAAAAAATATTAATAGAAACGTAAAGTGCGAGGGAAACCCTCAAACTGGGTGGATATTGATTGATTGCGGTGATCTTGTAATTCATATATTCTCTGAGAACAAAAGAGATTATTATAATTTAGAATATATTTGGCAGGAAGCAAAAAGGGTCTCTTTATAGAATAGTATAAATAGATTTACTGACTTATATGAAAATTGTTACTTTTGGAAATTAGTATTAAAAAATTATGAAGGGGGTCACTTATGGGTGCTACTAATAAAAATACTGGTCAATGGCTTTTTGGATTAATTATTCTTATTATTGGAATTATATTCTTACTGGAAAATATTTTTGGCTTTAAGGTATGGGAAAGTGTTTGGTTGTTTTGGCCTGTTATTTTTATATTATGGGGAATTGTAGAAATCTTTCAAAAGAAGTCTATTTTTTTTGGCATAATATTGCTTGCTATTGGTGTAATATTTATTGCTAAAAATTTTGATCTTTATTTGATATCAGAATCAATCTGGAAATTTTGGCCAGTCATAATTATTGCTGTAGGGATTGACCAAATATTTAAAAGAACAGAAGCAAGCCATTTTAAAGTAAATAGGAAAAATAGAAAAGGGGGAAAGGAAACAGTTATTCAAGATGATGAAATTATTTAAATTAGAAATTATCTTTCAGATTGGTAAGACAAAATGATTGGTACAATTGTAAACAGTCTGACAATTATTACAGGATGTTTTATAGGTTTAATCTTGAAAGGACGATTCCCCGATAGATTAAGAGTAATACTCTTTCAGGGCATAGGATTAACTACATTAATGATTGGAGTTCAGATGGTCATTCAGGGGACAAAAGTTTTACCTATTATTTTATCATTGGTAATAGGTGGAATAATTGGAGAGACTATAGATATTGAGAAAAGACTTGATCAGCTTGGTAATAGAATAAAAAAATTGTTTAAGAACCAAAAAGGAAAAGAAAAATTTACGGAAGGTTTTATTACTGCCAGCTTGCTTTTTTGTGTAGGTTCTATGGCAGTTATGGGGTCAATAGAAGAGGGAATAAGTGGAAATCCTGATATTTTATTAGCAAAATCAGTCCTGGATGGAGTATCTTCAATAATATTTGCTGCCTCATTAGGTATAGGGGTTTTATTCTCTGCTGTTCCTGTTTTTGTTTACCAGGGCACTATTACACAAATTGCCTATTTAATTAAAAACTATATTAACACAGATATGATTAATGAAATGACTGCTGTTGGAGGAATACTGATTATTGGATTATCTCTGGGTATTTTGGAAATAAAAAAGATAAAAGTAGGTAATTTATTACCGTCTCTAATAATTATACTTATTTTTACATCTATAAAAATATGAAACTATGATTGATTTTTATAAATTAGATTAAGAAAGAAACAGTATGAAGGAGAATTAGAATGGCAAATTATGAATCAATATCTTACTTGAGAGAACAAAAAAAAGAAAATCTTAAAAATAAAAAAGTATTGGTTAGGGTTGATTTTAATGTTCCATTAGATGAAAATTTGCAAGTTAGTGATGATACCAGAATTATTAAAGCCCTAGATACCATAAAATACCTTTTATCAGCGGAATGTACCTTAATTCTTACGAGTCATTTAGGAAGACCAAAAGGAAAAGTTGTTGATAAAATGAGGATGGATCCTGTGGGTAAATATTTAGGAAATTTGTTAAAAAAGGAAGTCATTAAGCTTAATGATTGTATTGGAGATAATGTATCAAGTGCTGTATTAGGTTCAAAACCTGGTGATATTATTTTATTAGAAAATTTAAGATTTCATGAAGAAGAAGAAAAAAATGATAGTAATTTTGCGCAAAAACTAGCTTCCATAGCAGATATATATGTAAACGATGCCTTTGGTGCTGCTCATAGGGCACATGCTTCAACTGCTGGTATTACTAAGTACCTAGCGTCTTTTGCAGGTTTTTTAATGGAAAAAGAAATCAAATCTTTAAATAAGCTACTTACTAACCCTGAAAAACCTTTTGTTGCAATAATTGGAGGAGCAAAAGTTTCCGGGAAAATCGAGGTACTGGGAAGATTGGTGAAAGTATGTGATGTCTTGCTAATCGGAGGAGGAATGGCTTATACTTTTTTAGCTGCAAGGGGATATAATGTAGGAAAATCAATTTTAGAAAAAGATTTGATTGATTATGTAAAAAGAATAAACAAGGAAGCTGAAGAGCAAAATACCGATATTGTAATACCCATAGATTCCATTATGGCTAGAGAGTTCAAAGAAGATGCAGAAAGCTTTAATTTGCCATCAGACAAAATAGAATCAGATATGATTGGGATGGATATCGGAGAATCTACTGTAGAATTGTTTAAACAGAAAATAGAAAATGCCAAAACAATATTTTGGAATGGGCCTTTAGGGGTTTTCGAAATGGAAAAATTCTCAAAAGGTACAAATCAAATTGCCAAAAAGATAGCCAGTTTGGGTAATAATGTTTTTTCAGTTATTGGCGGAGGTGATTCAATAGCTGCGATTAATAAGATTGGTTTGTCTGATAAAATTTCTCATATATCTACAGGTGGAGGAGCCTCTCTGGAATATTTAGGAGGGAAAGATCTCCCAGGATTAGAGGCCTTAAAGAAAAATCGAGAGTTGTAAAAAATCAGAAACAAAATATATTTTTTAGAAATAGTCATAGATATATTAACAATAATGGATAGACATATGTCTATCCATTATTGTTTTTGAGAAATATAAAAATAATTATGAGACATTTTTAGATATTTTAATATTTATAGTATATATAATCAGGATAAAAGGAATGATAAATATTGACAAAGAAAAATTATGCTGTATAATTTAGATACCCTAGGGGGGTATAAAAATATATGTCAAAATATGAAGAGATTGATGAAATAAACAAAATAAAGATATTGCAGCGCTTAAAAAGAATAGAAGGACAAATAAGAGGCATTCAGGGAATGCTGCTTGACAACCGTTCCTGCGAAGAGATTTTAATGCAGGTATCAGCAGTAAAATCAGCACTGAATAGAGTGAATAAATTAATATTAGAGGAAAAAGTTAATTCATGTTTTAATTATTCTGAGGAAATATATCTTCCTCAAAGTGCTCTTGATGAAATCATAGAGTTAATTAACAGATTTGTAAGGTAAATTGACATAGTTTTATGCCCTATTCTATAATTGGGCGAAAGAAAGAAATACCTGGAAAGAAGGTTAATATTATGTTATGTCAGATGTGCAAAAAAAATGAAGCAACTATAAAGATAGTAAAAGTTGTCGGAATGACCAAAACAGAGCTAAATGTTTGTAGTGAATGTGCTAATTATCTTCTGGACAATACTATTTCTTCAATATCGTTTTCTCAAAATAACATAAATGAAATTTTAGGTAATCTGCTTAATGCATTTTATAAATATAGTGAAGAGGATAATTATAATTCACAAGAAATTATTCTCAAATGTGCTAATTGTGGTCTAACATATAGTGAATTTGTAAAAACTGGTAAACTAGGTTGTAGTAAATGCTATGAAACATTTACAAAACAAATAAAACCACTTTTAGATAGATTGCATGGCACCAGTGAGCATATAGGAAAGATACCAAATAAGGTTAAAACTCAAATTGATAGATTGCAAAAAATTAAAAAAATAAAAGAAGAATTACAGAAAGCAGTATCAAAAGAAGAATACGAAAAGGCTGCGAAATTGAGAGATCAGATAATTGAGGAAGAAAAAAAAGTCGGAATAAAATATAATGAATGATAACAATGACAAATTTATTAAGGAATTGAGAGATTCAACAGCTAAATGGATAAAAGGATATGGCCCTAAAAATCATATCGTTATTAGCTCAAGAATAAGGTTGGCTAGAAATATTAAAGATATTCCTTTTCCTGTTAAAGCTAATGATAAACAATTAGAAATAGTTTTAAAAAAAATCGAAAAAATATTAAAAGATAATAAGGACTTTGTAAATTTTAAAATTATTAAAATCGATAAATTGTCATCAATTCCAAGAAATTTTTTAATTGAAAAAAGATTAATTAGTATATCACTGGCGTCATTTAATAGACTATACAGTGCGTTTATTTATAATCCTGAAGAGATTATCAGTATTATGATAAATGAAGAGGACCATTTGCGGTTACAATGTATGCTGCCAGGTTTTCAGCTGCAGAAAGTGTGGGAATTGATTAATCAGTATGACAATAAGATAGAAGAAGAAGTTGAATATGCCTTTGATGAATTACATGGATTTCTTACATGTTGCCCTACTAATGTTGGGACCGGGCTGAGAGCTTCTGTAATGCTCCATTTACCTGCTTTAATAATATTAAATCGCTTAAATGAATTGTTAAAATCAATATCAAATAAGGGGTATGCAGTAAGAGGATTTTATGGAGAAGGCACTGATTTTCAGGGAAACCTTTTTCAAATATCCAATCAGACAACATTGGGTTTAAGCGAAATGGAAATTATCGAAAAGCTAAATAATGTTGTAGGAAATTTAATTAATAAAGAACAAGAAGCAAGAGAAGAGTTAATGATTAATGCGAAGAAAAAAATTGAAGACCAAGTTATGAGGTCATATGGAATTTTAACGAATGCCAGTATTATCTCAACAACTGAAGCAGTAAACTTACTATCAAATATCAGATTTGGAATAGAAATGGGAATACTAGTCAAGATAGGTTATGATACAATAAATCGTTTAATGACAATTATACAACCAGGATATTTGCAGCTAATAAAAGGTAAGAATATGAATCAGCTGGAAAGAGGCGAAGCGAGAGCAGAGCTTGTCAAGGAGTTACTAATCTGATATAAAATATTTAAAAATATTCTTCAAGCAGAATATTTTTATTTATAGAGGACTATTAGTATAGTAGGGAATAGGGACTTTTCGTTAAATAATAAACAAAACGAAATTTTAGCAGATTATTAGTAAAAATAATCTAATAGGGAAGGATTGGAAGAATAAAAAATGTTTAAAAGATATACAGAAAAAGTTAGAAAAGTTATTATGATGGCACAGGAAGAAGCCGTCAATCTTAATCATAACTATATTGGTACCGAGCATATTCTAGTTGGCTTAGTGAAAGAAAATGAAGGGATTGCCGGTAAGGTATTACGGGATGTTGGAGTAGAGCCTGACAAAATTATCGAAGAAATAGAAAAAATTGTAGGGAAAGGTGAATACCAGGAAGTAAATGAAATAACATTCACCCCCAGAGCAAAAAAAGTATTAGAGCTGGCTTCACAGGAAGCTACCCAGTTAGGTCAAAATTACATTGGGACTGAACATATATTATTAGGATTAATTAAAGAGGGCAGTGGTGTAGCTACTAGAATCTTAAGTGAAATGGGCATAGATCTTGATAGCGTTTATTCCCAGGTAATGAAAATACTAATGGAAAGTGGACAATCAGAAACAACCGCTACCGGAGGTAGTATCAGAAAGGATAGCAAAGTACCTACTTTAGATGAATTTGGTAGGGATTTAACTGAACTTGCCAGAGAAGAAAAATTAGACCCGGTTATAGGTAGGAATAATGAGATTCAGCGAGTATTGCAGATATTAGGTCGTAGAAAGAAAAACAATCCATGCTTGATTGGTGAAGCTGGGGTTGGCAAAACTGCTATTGTAGAAGGGTTGGCACAAAAGATTGCTAGCAATGATGTGCCAGAAATATTAAAGGGGAAGAGAATTATTAGTTTAGATTTAGCACTAATAGTTGCCGGAACTAAATATAGAGGTGAATTTGAAAAACGTTTAAAGAAAATTGTAAAAGAAGTTCAAAATTCTAATGATGTTATATTGTTTATTGATGAGTTCCATACATTAGTGGGAGCTGGTGCAGCTGAGGGAGCTATTGATGCCTCAAACATTCTAAAACCGGCTTTAGCACGCGGAGAAATACAGGCTATTGGTGCAACAACCACTGATGAATATAGAAAATATATTGAGAAGGATAAAGCACTTGAAAGACGTTTTCAACCGATATATGTTTTAGAACCATCAATCGAAGAGGCTATTCAGATATTAGCAGGATTACGTGATAAGTATGAAGCCCATCATAAACTTACGATTACTGAACAAGCCCTGGTATCTGCAGTTAAATTAGCTGCTAGATATGTTTCAGGTCGATTTTTGCCTGATAAAGCAATTGATGTCATTGATGAAGCTTCTTCAAGAGTTAAACTGAAAAACACAGTTTATCCACCTGATGTAAAAGAAGTAGAAAATCAGTTGTTAAAAACAAGAAAAGAAAAAGAAGCAGCGGTGAAATTACAAGAATTCGAGAAGGCTGCAAACTTAAGAGATAAAGAAAGAAAGTGTATGGAACAATATAATGAAATAAAAAAAGAATGGGAAACAGGTCGAACTAAGGATAAGATAGAAGTAACAGTTGAGGATGTAGCAGAGGTAGTTTCCAGCTGGAGTGGTGTACCTGTATATTCTCTGAAGGAAGAGGAAGCAAAAAAACTTATTCGAATGGAACAGGAATTACACAAGAGAATCGTTGGTCAGGATGAGGCAATAAACGCAATTTCAAAGGCGGTACGAAGAGCTCGAGCTGGAATGAAAGATCCTAAAAGACCTATTGGATCTTTTATTTTTCTAGGTCCCACAGGAGTGGGCAAAACTGAGCTAGCAAGGAGTCTGGCAGAGTTTCTTTTTGGAGACGAAAATGCAATGATTAGTTTAGATATGTCTGAATACATGGAAAAATTTGCAGTTTCTCGTTTAGTAGGAGCTCCTCCAGGATATGTTGGCTATGAAGAAGGTGGCCAGTTAACAGAAAAAGTTAGAAGACGTCCTTACTCAGTAGTATTGCTTGACGAAATAGAAAAAGCCCACCCGGATGTTTTCAACATTCTTTTACAGATATTTGAAGATGGTAGACTAACAGATGCTCAGGGAAGAATGATAGATTTTAAGAATACAGTAATCATCATGACATCAAATGTTGGAGCAACTTTGATTAAAAAAGGGAAATCTTTAGGATTCAGGAGTGCTAATGAGCCTACTCAAATGTCCTATAAGGATATTAAAGAAAGCGTAATGGGAGAGCTAAACAAGACCTTTAGACCTGAATTTCTTAATCGTATTGATGAAGTCATTGTATTTAAGAGTTTAACAGAAAAAGAAATAAAGGATATTGCCGATTTATTGCTTAGTGAAGTGAAAGAATTACTAAAAGACCAGAAAATTACAGCAACTGTAAAAAGAAGTGCAAAAGATATCTTAGCAAAAGAAGGATATGACCCTAACTTTGGAGCAAGACCATTAAGAAGGACAATTGAAAGATTAGTGGAAAATCCTATTTCTGAAAAAATACTTGCAGGAGAATTCAAGGAAGGCGATCACATAGTAGTTAAAGGTAAAAAGGGGAAGATTGTCTTTGAGAAAAGTAAAGAAAAAACTGATAAGAAAAATGGTAATGATTAACAATTAGAGAGAGTTAAAATAGTACAGCAAAAAATGAAAAAAAATGTTAAAGAATATTATAGGTGTACGAATTGCAATTACGAAACCCCACAATGGTTGGGACGCTGTCCTAGTTGTGGAGCTTGGAATAGCTTTACCAGTTATAAAAAAACTGAAAAGAAATCTACAAACAATAAAGAAAGAAATCTAGCTAAACCTATTAATTTATTTCAATTTAATGATGAAATTCAGCGATATAATTCAGAGATTGTAGAATTTGATAGAGTTTTAGGGGGCGGAATAGTACTAGGTTCGCTAGTACTTATCGGTGGTGAACCTGGAATTGGAAAATCTACTCTAGTTTTACAGGCTGCAAATAATTTTTCCCATAATGTTGGAAAATCTTTATATATCACAGCAGAAGAATCAATCAGGCAAATAAATATGAGAGCAAATCGTTTATCCGTAAACTCGCAAAATCTCTATTTACTCTCAGAGACTGATTTAGAAAAAATCATTGAACAGATACTAAAGGTTAAGCCAAAAATTGCTATTATAGATTCTATTCAAATAATCAATGACAGTGCAGTATTATCGTCACCAGGTAGTGTTAATCAGGTCAAAAGCTGTACTTCAAAATTGATGGAGATAGCTAAGAAAAATAATATTGCCTTGATCATTATAGGCCATGTTACAAAAGAGGGTGCAATTGCAGGACCAAAAATTCTAGAACACATGGTAGATACTGTATTATACCTGGAAGGAGAGAGATTTCATTCATTCAGGCTATTGCGTTGCATAAAAAATCGTTTTGGAACAACCAATGAACTGGGAATATTCCAAATGAAAAATGAAGGATTGCAAGAGGTAAAAAACCCTTCAGAGGTGCTCTTGTCTTCCCGAAACCAATCTATTCCAGGTACGGCTACTACAGTAACTTTCGAGGGTAGTCGCCCATTAGCAGTAGAGATTGAAGCATTGGTAAATTCATCTTTTTTAACTAATCCCAGAAGAATAACAACAGGAGTTGATTATAACAGGGTTTCTTTAATTATTGCTGTTTTGGAAAATAGGCTTGGTCTTCAATTTCAATACAAGGATATTTATGTCAATGCCGCCGGTGGCATTAGAATAAATGAACCAGCAATTGATTTGGGAATTGCCTTAGCGATTATTAGTAGTATCAAGGATTCAGCAATCAATATGGATACTGTAGCTTTTGGAGAATTAGGTTTGACAGGAGAATTAAGGGCTGTTGGAATGAGTGAACAAAGAATAAAGGAAGCACAAAAAATAGGTTATAAAAAAATTATTTTGCCTATAGAGAATGTCAAACAATTATCTGTATCGTTTTCTAATAAAATAACAATTGAAGGTATTTACAATATAAAAGAGCTAATGAATGTAATAAAGCAGTTTAAGTGATATAATATGAATAAAAGAAGAATTAGCAATATTTTTGTATAGTTTTGACACTAAATTTGGCAAATGATATAATTTAATTGCTTTTTAACTGTTTTAATTAGTTTTTCATTCATTTTATAGATTTAAGGAAAATGAAAAAAAGGTGGTGACTGCTGCACAAAAAAAGACTGAGAGGCAATAATGAAAAATTGAATAAAGGAGGTATCTATTTTGTCAGGGGTCTTAAAAAAAATTTTTTGTGTTATTTTTATTCTGGCAGGTGGCTTTATTGGTTATGAAATAATTCCTGGCATAAAAGCCATATCAAGTATAGAATTTTTAATTAATAAAAAATGGCTATTATATATTTTATCATTTATTATAGGAAGTTTTTTTGGATTTATAATATTTATACTAAGTAACAAAAAATTAAGTTCTTTAGGTGAAAGATTCATAACCTTTTTTTTAAAAATACCTACCCAGAATATACTTTCAGGTGTTGTAGGTTTAATCGTTGGTTTAATCATTGCTAATTTGCTAGCCTACTCATTGTCATTTATTCCTTTTGTTGGTAATTATCTTCCCATAATACTCAATGTAACGCTCGGCTTATTAGGAATAATCCTAGGTTTAAACAAAAGAGAAGAAAGTGTTAACTTTTATAGAAAAAGCATAGGAAGATTTAAAAAGAAAGAAAAAGTCTCACAGTATCAACCAAAAATACTAGATACAAGTGTTATTATTGATGGCAGAGTGGCAGATATTTGCCAAACAGATTTTTTAGAAGGAGAATTAATTATACCGAGATTTGTATTGAATGAGTTACAGGCTATTGCTGATTCCTCTGAACCATTAAAAAGAAATCGGGGTAGAAGAGGTTTAGATGTTTTAAATAGAATAAATAAAATTCATACCAATAAAATCAAGATAATCAGCCAAGACTATCCAGATTTAAAAAGTGTTGATACAAAATTAATAAGGTTAGCAAAGGATCTTGATGCAAAAGTATTAACAAATGACTATAATCTTAATAAATTAGCCCAGTTAGAGAATGTGTCTGTATTAAATATTAATGACCTTTCCAATGCATTAAAATCAGTCATTTTACCGGGAGAAGAATTGATAACACAAATTATAAAAGAAGGCAAGGAATCAGGACAGGGAGTTGCCTATTTAGATGATGGTACGATGATCGTTGTTGAAAACGGTGTTAAAAATATCGGAGACAAAGTTAAAGTCATGGTAACAAGTATCTTGCAAACTCCTGCCGGGAGAATGATATTTGGCAGGGTAAAAGAAAAAATAGTAAACAAGAAAAATTATGATTCCAGTGAGAAGAAAAAATCTTATTATAATAAAAGAAACCGCTAAAAAAACAAAAAAGTTACTTGATTGACTTTGAATAATATTTAGAAATGAGGAGATATAATTGGTCTTAAAATTATATAATACATTAAGTGGAAGAAAAGAAGAATTCCTTCCTTTGGAAGAAGGACAGGTAGGCATCTATGTTTGTGGTCCCACGGTTTATGATTATTTTCATATTGGAAATGCCAGACCTTTTTTAATATTTGAAGTTTTGAGAAGATATTTAAAGTTCAAGAAATACAAAGTAAGATATGTTACTAATTTTACTGACATTGATGATAAAGTTATAAAAAAGGCTAATGAACTTGGAATGGAATTTTCAGAAGTTGCAGAAAGATTTATAAAGGAATATTTTAAGGATGCTGATTGTTTAAATATAGGTAGAGCTGATGTTTATCCTCGTGCGACCGATAATATAACTGATATAATTGATTTTATTAAGAGATTAGAAGATAAGGGTTATGCCTATTCAGTTGATGGGGATGTATTTTTTGATGTTAGTCGTTTTAAGGAATATGGTAAATTATCAAAACAAAATTTGAATGAGATTAGGGCTGGAGAGAGAGTTGACCTTGATGAAAGAAAAAGAAATCCATATGATTTTGTGTTATGGAAAAATGCCAAAAAAGATGAACCCTATTGGGATAGTCCATGGGGATATGGTAGGCCTGGCTGGCATATTGAATGTTCGGTAATGTCCCGCAAATATCTGGGTGAGAGTTTTGATATACATGCTGGAGGCGCTGATTTGATATTTCCCCACCATGAAAATGAAATTGCTCAAAGTGAGGCCTTAAGTGGAAAAACATTTGCCAGATATTGGTTGCATAATGGATATTTAAAAATTGATAATAAAAAAATGTCTAAATCACTTGGAAATATTTTAAAAATAAGAGAACTTTGTCAGAATTATGATGGTTCAATTATTCGACATTTTTTGCTTTCTGCACATTACAGGAGTCCACTTAATTTTTCACTAGAACAAATTGATCAATCAAAAAATAGCATGGAGACCCTAAATAATATTATTTATAATATCCAATTTTTAAAAAGACAGGCAAAGTTAAGTAAAAAATATAATTTTGAAGAAAAAGAATTATTAAATATTAAATCAAACATGGAAAATAAGTTCATAAAAGCAATGGATGATGACTTAAATACTCCTGTGGCATTAAGCACGTTGTTTGTATTAGCCAAGAGTGTTAATAAATACTTAAATAATAGTAAAAATAAAAATGATACTGTTTTGACTGAGATATTAGATTTTTATGAAAAATATGGTTTTCAGATTCTTGGGTTTGAAGACATATCAAAAAAAGAGCAAACTAAGGAAGTAAAAAATACTGGAATTGAGGAAATGATAGAAAAGAGGGAAATAGCCAGAAAAAACAAAGATTGGGAAAGCGCAGATAAAATTCGGGAAGAGTTAAAAAACATGGGTATTGTTTTAGAGGATACAACAGAAGGAATACGTTGGAAAAAGGCTTGACTATACTAAAAAGCGTAGTCTATAATTGAATAAACTTTTCCAACTATATATCTCTTAAAAATATATAATGAATAACATTGTATTTCTTGTCAGAGGTGTTCAATTGGATGTTTTTGTTAAAGAAAATTTTACTGCTTTTCGTAACCACAATGATCAAATATTGGTAAATATGGCTAATTCTGGCAATTATTTGGCTGAAGAATACATAATTAATAAATATAAAAAAATGGTAAAAATGAAAGCCAGGGCTTATTTTTTAATAGGTGCAGATAAAGAAGACTTAATCCAGGAAGGAATGATTGGTTTATACAAGGCAGTTAGAAGCTATGATAATTATAAAATGCCCTCTTTCAAAATGTTTGCAGAAATTTGCGTAAACAGACAGATCATAACAGCTGTAAAAATGGCTTCAAGAAAAAAACATAAGCCGCTGAATTTTTCCATATCATTGAATCAGCCTATTTGTTATAATAATTCCGACAAAACATTATTGGATATTGTTAGTGATATGAATATTAATGATCCGCTGTTTCTTTTTATAACTCAAGAAAAATTTATTGAGATAAAATCAAAATTGCAAGAAATGCTTTCTAAATTAGAAATAAGGGTGTTAGAATTATATCTTGAAGGTAAGACATATAAGGAAATTGCTCTAGAAATCAATAAAAGCGTTAAGTCTATAGACAACGCTATACAGAGAATTAAATCAAAACTGGAATTTACTGATAAATTAAATTGACTCTAAGAAAAAAAACAATTATAATGTTGAATGTTGCCGGTGTAGCTCAGCTGGTAGAGCAGCTGATTTGTAATCAGCAGGTCATCCGTTCGAATCGGATCATCGGCTCCAATAAAAGAAATAGCTTTTTTGGGGAGGTACCAAAGTGGCCAAATGGAGCGGACTGTAGATCCGTTGGCTGAACGCCTTCGAAGGTTCGAATCCTTCCCTCCCCACCATCATTGCCCGCGTAGCTCAGTAGGTTAGAGCGCATCCTTGGTAAGGATGAGGTCACCGGTTCAACTCCGGTCGTGGGCTCCAGGTCAAAGGAAAAAAATATTATTTATGGATTATAAAGTTTGATTTTAATAATAAAACAATTAGTTAGTAAAAGATTATGAAATTATTACAGTAAAGGTATCTTTTAAGGAGGAAAAAACAAAATGGCTAAAGAGAAGTTTGTTCGTACCAAGCCGCATGTTAATATTGGAACTATAGGTCATGTAGACCATGGAAAGA
>LDZT01005411.1_pt1 | contig 27364 bp, 24 predicted proteins | sample 615521 | NCBI WGS metagenome assembly LDZT01 (sample SAMN03408292, study PRJNA278302) | terrestrial metagenome | isolation source: oil reservoir sample SB1 | place: USA: Alaska, North Slope, Schrader Bluff formation | collected 2011-09 | reverse complement strand
CCATTTAGGCATTTGTTTTCCTCCCTTTTGATGCTACTGGATTCATGCATCAAAGAGGATAATACCTTTTTTTAAAGTTGTCCAGCGTCACTTGGTTTGCAAGGAAAATGACAGTATTTTGCATCTTGCAGCCAATTCCTACCATCTACATTAAGTGTCCGGATAAAATCGGAATGGGTGTCCGGAATGTTTTGGAATTGGTGTCCGAATTATTTTGGAATTAGTGTCCGGAATGGATTGGAATTAGTGTCCGGTTTAAATCGGAATGGGTGTCCGGAATGGGGCGGAATATGCAATACTGAATTAAATTGATAATTATTCGCACTTTGCTTCAGCATTCCATTTGTTTGCAGATTATTTAACTTGAGAATAATGCCCCCGTTTGGGAACCTTCTATTTGCGGATTAACACCCCCCGTCAGAACGTAATACCCTCCGTCTGCGCCCGGCGACGGCGCCTCGATTAAAGAGATTGCTCCGGTAGGACAGGCTTCGACGCAGCGCGGCGTGCCCCGGTCGGCGCAAAAGTCACATTTTATTGCAATCTTGTTTTCTCTGGCATCCGGCAAAATCATGCCGTAGGGACAGGACATTACGCACATCCAGCAACTGGCGCACTGTTTTTGATTATGGACGACCAGACCGGTTGCGGGATCTCTTTGAAGCGCTCCTGAAACGCAGGCGTTAACACATTCCGGTTCGTCACACTGCCGGCAGGATAGAGGTACGGGCCGCCCTTCGTTGTTCAGTTCAACAAAGTTGCGCGGCTGGCTGCCCTGATCGGATAAGTTTACAAACCATACCGAACGGGACGGGCTGTGTTCCGCCAGGCAGGCTACCTGACAATTCTTGCACTCTTCGCACAATTCCGGCTTAATGAATATCCTTTTCATCTTTTATTCACCTCTTACAGGCCCAGGCCTGATCTTTTGTCGTTGATAACCGCTTCCAACTGGTTGACTGTTGAGATAATATCGCCGTCTACAATAACGCGGCCGCCGGTTAACTGCTCAAGGTCAGCCGTCAGTACCCTGGTAACCATTTCGCTGCCAGTAACAAAGGGCGGAATGGCCAGGTGCAGGCTGAGCCCAAGGGCCAGGCCGAAGGCGCCGTCCGCCAGCGCTTGTTCTTCCAGCCACTGGGGCGCTGAGAGAACCAGGGGCAGCTGCGGTAAATCTACGCCCAATTCCGCCGCGATGTCAGCCGCTGTTTCCTCCAGGCGGCCGATGGCCAGGCAAGGTCCAAAATTCAGCACAGGGGGTATTCCCAGCTGCCGGCAGATTTCTTTCAGGTTTGGCCCGGCTTGTTCCGCCGCTGAAGGTGACATTAAACCGACATTTTCCAGGGCGCCGCTGGTGCAGCCGGCTGAAAGGACGATAATGTCGCGTTTGATTAATTCCCTGGTCATCCCTACTGTAAAGACATCGTGCCCGCCGGCGGTAAGGTTGGAACACCCCACCACGGCGGCGATGCCTTTTATTTTACCAGCGACGATAAGATCTATAAGCGGCTTGTAACTGCCACCCAGGAAGTTTTTCAGGGTTTTTTCACTCAGACCGGTGAGCACGTCGTCATAGCCGTGGACAGGTACATCTATGGCAATGTTTTTACGCCTGGCCGCATAACTTTGTGCGCCCGCCTCTATAATTCTCCCGGCAATTTTATGGCGGTCTTTCAGGTTGAAAGGCAGGTATTCGGCATTTTGTTTCTTTGACACATCATCCAGGCAGAACTGCGGCATATGCATCTGGTCGCAGACAGTTTCAATTCCCGGCAGGGTGCAGTTGAATTCCGACACCACCAGGTCAATGGCCCCTGTGGCGATCAGCGCCTCGCTGGTGAAGTTGTTCCCGGTGTGGCCGGCAAAAACATCCCCGCAGTGCGCTCCCCGCAGCTGCATATCCTGGCCGACGCACGTGGAGCCGACAATTTTGCAACCTTTAGCCCCGGCTGCTTTGGCCATGGACTCAGCCGCGGGAGACGACAGGGCGTCCTGCAGAATGCCAATCAGGGACTGCTGATGGCCGGTAACCATAACATTTATATAATCCGGGTCGACTACTCCGAAACCGGCTTTGGCCAGTCTGATTTCAGGCTCTCCCCAGATGATGTCGTTAATCCGGTTGGTCATGGCAAGCCCGTATAAACCGGTGGCAATGCCCAGGCGCAGGGAGTGCAGCAGCATGTCGACAGGGTCGCTGGATAAATTGGTGCTGCTCTTAACCAGGGCGTCAAAAACCTCTGACTTGGCGCCGCCGGGCAGGATGCCCAGCTCTGTCCATTTTTCATAGCGCGGCCCGTAGGCCAGTTTCTTGACCAGCTGCATTTTCTCACTGCGGGGGCGGTATAAATCCGCCAGCACCATGACAGACAGGTTTACTGCTTTTTCTTTTGCATTAGTTCCGACAACTCCAAGGCGCTCGGCCAGTTCATGCAAAAGGGAGACCCCCTTTAAAGGCAGGTCGGAATTGCCCCGGCCAATTTCACCCAAGTTAACAGCAGCATTTTCGACAATGTGCAGGTAACAGGCCGCTCCCGCCGCCACTGCCCGCAGGAAGTTCCTGGCTACCATGGTGTCAGGGCTAGCGCCGCATACACCCCGGGGTGATTTGGGAATTATCCGGCATGGTCCGTTGGAGCAAAGCCGGCAGCATACCCCCTGCATGCCGAAACCGCACTTTACAGCCTGGTCGGGCACACGGTTAAAGGATGTTTCCACATCGCTTTTAGACGCCAGGAAGTCGTAAAGAATTTTGTCAGCAGAAATACAGATTGACAATTTGTTTTTCCTCCTTTGAAGCCTGGTGGGCATGGGGGTATCTGCTGGTGGTTGGATCCATCTTTGCCTCTACCTCGTTCTTAAAGGCAATAAGGTTACTGCCTGCAAACATTGTCGCGACTTATGCTTATGTAAACCCGGTGATAGCAGTGTTTTTGGGCTGGTTTATCCTTCACGAACCTGTAGGGGTTTGGACAATTGCAAGTATGTTGTTGGTGCTGCTGGGTGTTGCCGGTGTTTTTCGCAGCCAAAACCTACGGTGATCTTGGAAGATGCCGGGGAGTGTTTCCCCTGCTTGTTCTGGAGGGAACAAGGCAATGCCGGACAGCTTCTGCAGCTATTATTGAAGGAAACGCGGGACTCAGGAACCGGCATTTGAAACAATTTATCCGAACCAATAATTATAGAAGGGGTGTCGCTCCCTTTGAAGCGCGGGATTAAATGGGTATTAAGAGAAGATAAGGGACGACTTTAACTTTGTTCCTGAGATAGTATATCTATTTGCATTTCCTTATCTTTTTTCAGCCATTCAATTAGATGCTTGTCACGGGCAACTTTAACGTTTTCCAATTTTTCCGGCGTCCATTCGTACAGGCCTGTGCCTGTTTTCGAACCCAGATTTCCCTTTTCAACCGCAGCCTTTAATATCAGTGAAGGAATTGTGCTGCTGCACAGATCTTTTAAAAGATACTTAGAAATGTTATAGAAAATATCCAAACCGCCAAGATCTGTGCTTTCAAGCGGGCCGGTCGTTGACAAACGGCGTCCAAAGCTGTATTTAACGGTTGTATCAACTGCTTCTTTGGTTGCAATGCCTGATTCCACAATATACAGCGCTTCACGAAGCAGCGCCAATTGAAGACGGTTACCGATAAAACCCAGTGCCTCACGGTTTAATAATACCGGTTTTTTACCGATTTTATCCATCAGCTGCCAGGTTGTGTCAACTACATGCTTCACTGTGTACTCTGCCGGGACTACCTCAACAAGCGGCAATAAATAAGGCGGATTCCAGAAATGAGCAACGACAAAACGTTCCTTATGTTCTAAAACGTCAGCTATGGCAGTCGGGCTTAAACCGGAAGTATTGGTTGCCAATATCGTATCCGGTGGGCAAAGTTTTTCCATCTCCGCAAAGATCTCCTGCTTGACAGCGAGATCTTCGGCAACTGATTCAATAACAAAATCCGCGTTTTCTGCGGCTTGTTCCATGGCTGTGACACCTTTAACCCGCCCTAATATCTCAGGAATAATCACTTTCTGAACCAAACCATTTTTACAGAAAATTTCAAGTGCGGCCTCAATATTACTAAAACCGCGCTTTATGCTATCATCTGAACGGCCAAACATACGAACCTGATAACCTGCTGCTGCAAAGACGAGGGCAATGCCATGACCCATTGTGCCCGTCCCCAGGCAGCAGATGTTTTTAATCTTTTCTACATTCATCTAATCCAGTACTTCCTTAATTATTATAAAACTTCCAGCTGTCTATTCTGCTAAAGTCTTCAGGGTATTCAGGTCTTTGATTTTTATCGAAGCCCTGTGAAAATCAATAATTCCATCATCCCTTAGTTTCCCCATCTCACGTGAAAGAGAAGGCCGGGATACATTTAAAAAGTCTGCAAGTTCATTTCGCTTCAGCGGCATGACAAAAGTTTGCTTACCCTGTTTTTTAAACTGCTCGAACAGGAAAGCGCAGACCTTTCCACGCATGTTTTTGATCATCAAATAATCAATTTTTCTGTTCAGCATAAGAGCTTTTAAAGATATTATTTTAAGTATATTTGCTATCATCAGCTTATGACTGGCACATGCATTTGCACAACTGCCGACTATCTTTTCACCTGGCAGATACATTACCTCGCAAGCTTCACGCGCTATAATTGTATCAGGCCATCTAAAACTACCCGCAAATGCGGCTATTTCACCAAACATTTCTCCAGGCCCGTTCATTGCTATGATTATCCGGTCGCCGACTGCGTTCTCCCTGGTGATTACGATATCTCCTGCAAGGACTATCCCCAGACCTGTTAATTGATCGCCTTCCATTGCGACCGGCTCGTTTCTTTTATAGCTGCAGACTTTCGGATTCAGGCAGGTAAGAACGCTCATCAATTCAGCATTATTCATTCCCTTAAACAACCTGCATGTTAAAAGTGTTTTCATTGATTTATCAAACATTTTTTATACCTCGTGTTTTTGGTAACTGAGGTTACCGTTTTTTTGTTTTTATTATAATAAAATTAAGCTGCAAGCACAAAGGAAAAAGAAAGGGGGTATCTTTCAGTGAAAAGAAAAATCATCAAAATAGATGACGACAGATGCAACGGGTGCGGACTTTGCATTGACGCCTGTCACGAGGGAGCTTTACAGCTTGTAGAGGGCAAAGCAAGGCTTGTTTCGGACATTTATTGTGACGGACTGGGGGCTTGCCTGCCGGCGTGCCCCACAGGAGCAATTATCTTTGAAGATCGTGAGGCTGAAGCGTTTGATGAAGAAGCTGTTAAGAAGCATTTAGAAACTAGGGTTAATTCCATACAGGAAAAATTAGCCTGCGGATGTGCCGGCATAGAGGCCAGGACAATAGAAAGAAAAGATGAGGCAATAACCGTTCCTGCAAGAGATACTGTATTAAGCGGATCACAGCTTCGTCAATGGCCCTGTCAAATAAAGCTTGTGCCAGTTAACGCCCCCTATTTCGATAACGCACATCTGCTCGTGGCGGCAGACTGTACAGCTTATGCCTACCATAACATCCATAATCATTTCATGAGCGGCAAAATTACTATCATCGGCTGCCCGAAGCTGGATAATGAAAATTACGCAAAGAAAATGACAGAGATATTTAAAGCACATGAAATAAGAAGTGTTATTGTGCTCCGTATGGAAGTACCCTGCTGCAGCGGGATCGCAAACATGGTTAAACAGGCATTGGCTGACAGCGGAAAGATTATACCACTGAGCGTTGTTATCATTACTATCGACGGCTGCATTCTTGGTGATAGTCAGAAGTGATAAGCGTATAAGGGAAAATAGAGCTTCAATGTGTGAAGTAAAAAACAATCTAAATTATACGAGGAGGTCATCAAATGAACAAAATGTTTTGTTTTCAGTGCGAGCAGACCGCAGGCGGAAAAGGGTGCACCAATTCAGGCGTGTGCGGTAAAAAGCCGGATGTTGCCATCAAGCATGATGAGCTTACCTGCGCTCTGATAGGACTTGACCGGGCAGCGCAGGTCAATAAACCAGGCAGGGAAACAGATGAGCTGATGATGCAGGGACTTTTTGCATCAGTAACCAATGTTAACTTTGACATTGAAAGAATTACTGAGCTCAAAAGTCTGGTCCAGAATGAAAAAGAAAAATTGGGAGGCGCTGAAGAACCTCCGGCCAGTGAACTGTGGCAAGGGGATACGGACATAGTATCCCTTCGCTCAACATTGCTGTTCGGCCTGCGCGGCATGGCGGCTTATGCCTGGCATGCTTATGTGCTCGGCAAGAAAGACGATGAGGTTATTTCATGGTTTTATAAAGGTATGCGCGCCATCGGCCAGGAACACTCAATTGAGGAATGGCTGGGTCTGATCATGGAGTTCGGGCAGGTAAATCTTAAATGCATGGCCCTGCTTGACGAGGCCAACACTTCGGCATACGGACATCCCGTGCCGGTAAAGGTTACTACTACAATAGAAAAAGGGCCGTTTATAGTTATTACCGGCCATGACCTGCTGGACCTGAAGCAGTTATTGGAACAGACTATGGATAAGGGTATAAATATCTATACCCACAGCGAAATGCTGCCGGCGCACGGATACCCGGAGTTGAAGAAATACTTGCACCTTAAGGGCAACTTCGGAACTGCCTGGCAGAACCAGCAGAAGGAATTTGACGGTATACCGGCGCCAGTTATATATACAACCAACTGCATTATGCCGCCAAAATCTTCCTATGCGGACAGGATCTTCACCACTTCTGTGGTTGGCTATCCGGGAATCAAACATATAACTGAAAAAGACCATACAAAGGATTTTACACCGGTAATTGACAAGGCGCTTGAACTGGGCGGCTGGGATGAAGATAAAAAGCTGACGGGGATCAACGGCGGATCCGAACTGCTGACCGGGTTTGCCCGAAATACTGTGCTGGGCGCGGCGGATAAAGTGATTGAAGCGGTCAAAGCCGGCGCAATTAAGCATTTTTTCCTTGTGGGCGGCTGCGATGGCGCAAAGGCCGGCAGGAGCTACTATACCGAGTTTGTTAAAAAGGCTCCCGGCGATACAATCATCTTGACCCTTGCCTGCGGCAAATACCGTTTTAACGACCTTGACTTAGGTCAAATAGGCGGCTTCCCCCGCATTATGGATATGGGGCAGTGCAATGACGCGTACTCAGCGATCCGGGTTGCTATTGCTCTTGCCGATGCGTTCAAGTGCGGGGTCAATGATTTGCCGCTGACGTTCATGCTCTCCTGGTTTGAGCAGAAAGCCGTCTGCATACTGTTGACGCTCCTGTCGCTGGGCATAAAAAATATCTACCTTGGCCCGTCACTGCCGGCTTTTATCTCCCCCAATGTATTGAGTGTGTTGGTTGAGAAATTTGACATTAAGCCCATTAGCACACCTGAAGCAGATTTGAAAACGATTCTCGGTTAAAAGGCGTGGCAGAAAGGGACTTCTAAGAAAAAACTGCTGTAAGAAAGTCTTTCAGGCATTATGAAGTGCACCCCAAATGTTGGACAGATCTAATATTTGGGGGTGTACTTTTTTTAAAGGGGTTTATGAAAGCTCTACGAAGAGCTTTATTTCTTTTACAATTCCCTTTTCCACTTCAAAAGTTATAATCTTATATTCTGCCGCCTCCCCGCCGACCCGGTATGCGCAGTTATTGTCGTCAGTTCTGCCGTCCGGGATTTTTTCGATGCCTTTGTACACCTCTTTCAGCTGGGCCAGGATAGATCCGACAGTAATTCCCCTGGACGTCTGCAGTTTTGAGCTTGTTAGATCCACGCTCATGAGCCAGAACTCTTTGCCGTTATCTTTCGGCGAAAACAACTTTGCGACGAAGCCTTCATAAAAAAACCTTTCAACCGGTAAGCTATATCTTTGTCAGACCTTGCTTGCCAAAATTTCGAAGCGATAAGTTGTTATATAATCCTCACCGAAAGGATAATGGCTTTTGCAATCGGCGGAAAGGCTATTCAATATGCGAAAGATTTCCTGCTGTACGCTTTGGCTTGTTCCCATCCGCTCAAAATACTGCGGCAGCCTGTATTGTTCTTTGTAAAGGGCAGTGTGCTGAACAATCAGGGGCAAGTCCTCCAAAAACTGTTTCCACAAACGAGGCGAATAGGAGCACTGGTGCGAACTGTCTCTCAGTAGTTCGATGCGGTTGAATTCCTGCTCGGACTCATTCCCGTCGACTACCGAGCAGTCAAGAATATAAAACTTTCCTCCGTGTTTCAACACCCTGCACATTTCCCGAAGAGCCTTCTTGATTTCGAAAAAATGATGTGCAGCAAATCTTGAGGCAACAATATCAAATTGATCATCGGGGAAATTTAATTCATGTACATCCCCTATTCGAAATTCAATATTGCTCACGCCATTTTGCCTTGACATATCCTCTGCTTCCGCCAGCATCTCCCGGGTTATGTCAACTGCCGTTACTTTCCTGACGCAGCCGGCCAAAGCAACGGCTGTGTGTCCCCCGCCGATGGCAACATCCAGCGCCGAATCATCCGGAGAAGGATTCATAAGATTGATCATCCTTTCCAGATCCACCGGATTGCCGTGGTCAGAGCTGTACCTGTAATCCGAAGCTCTCTGTCCGAAGTTTTTGCGAACCTCATTCTGATTGCCCATCTAATATCCACCTTTCTTAATACAAGGGGACGGTTCTTAAAGTGTATTACATCCCCTACTTCCAAAGCAAAGCCATACTACCAGATAAAAGGATACCCCATTGTAAATCTATGTCTATGAGGTTAATAAATGAATTTCTAATATTCTTAACCCGTCTTTTATAATCTTAACTAACTCTTTAATTTCAACTTCATTCCAAACTTGAAGCAGAAGATTAATTTCCGAAGCAACGCACAGTTACAGGTTTGGAGTGAGGCAGGAAAATTACTCCCTGCCTCACTCTGTGTTCTACCTTCAGGCGCGGACAACCGGCAAAATAATTTCTGTAGCCAGTTGGTCCTCAGGTGTGTTTTTGGGGTCGTTGTAATAAACTTCTCTTATTGGATAGACGACCTTGTAACCGTTTTTGTTTACCCACTCAAATAAAGCTTCATATGCTTTTTCAAGAGTGTTATAAGGGCCTACGTGCATCACAGCCGCCGCTTCCCCAGCAGGAAGTATGTTGTTCGCCAGACTTTTATCGCTTACAGGCCAAGCTACTTCAAGATCTACTTCGTCCGGATTAAACTCCTCATTGTAATAAAGCACAGCCGGCGGACCAGCGCACATCCCCCCCTTAGAGGTAATTTCATCTTGTACTGAAAGAATAAGGGCAGGCAGTTCCTGCAGAAATGATGTCAGCGTCTTTCTCACAGAGCGTACGGATATTTCAAATAGATCCTTCAAGAAAATATCATAACCTTTACTTTCGGACAAATTTTCCACCTCCATTTTTTTTTGCAACCATTCCAGTTTTGCCAGTCTCTTATTGTAGAGATCTATTTGGTTCTGCAAGAACCCCCTGTGGGCCAACAACAGGGCCGTTGCCTCTTCCGGGGATGTCCGGCTGTCTATTAAAGTCCTGATTACTCTTAAAGGAATACCCATTCCCTTCATATGAGTAATCTTTTTGAATTGGACGACCTGTTCAATTGTTATGCTAATATACTGTTGCAAAAAAAGATAAAAGAAAGTTATATTAATCACAGGTAAGTTTGGACTATGTATAAATAAAACTATGGATTGAAGACCGTGTTTAAATGGATCAAAAAAAAGATTTGCATTAAAAAGGAGCGCCTATTTATGGATTATAAAACAACCGGGGTCTCTTCGTGGTATTATGACGAGCGAAAAAATGCCGGCGTGGATTATACTGATTCGAAAATCGCCGCTGAGTATGATATACAACACTCCAGGTTCCGTGACTTCGAAAAAGATGCCCGTTTGATCATGGAAAAGCTTGAATTGAAGCCGGAACATACGGTGATTGACTTCGGATGCGGAACCGGTGCGTTCGTAATTCCTACGGCCCGGTTATGCCGGAAGATATATGCGGTAGATATTTCGCAGGCTATGTTAAACCGGTGTCTGGAAAAAGCCCGGGCGGCTGGGCTAAGCAATATTGAGCCTCACTGCGCAGGTTTCCTGACCTATGAGCACAAAGAAGCCCCTGTGGATGCCATAGTCTCTGTTGTCGCTCTGCATCACCTTCCGGATTTCTGGAAAGTTGTCGCCCTTAAACGCATGTACGACATGCTCAAACCCGGCGGTAGGCTGTTCTTATTCGATGTAGTGTTTTCTTTTTCCATCGGGGAATTTCAAAGCAAATTTGAGAACTGGGTCAGCGGCATGCTTAACAATGTTGGCCAGGAGATGGCTGAGGAAACTATAATTCACATCCGCGACGAATACAGCACCTTTGACTGGCTAATGGATGAAATGATTAAACGAGTAGGCTTTAAAATCGAACAAAAATTCTCTGATTTCCCTTTTTGCTTAACTTACTTAAGTATCCGGCCTTGAGCAGCGCCGCCTTGTTCTCTGAACATCAGCGCCGCCCATGCCGCCGCTCTGGATAATGGGAGTGCTGAATCCTGAAAAAAATCATAAAATGGCCTGGCCGAAAGCGCAGCCTGCCCCCCATTATTTCTTTTTAATAGTCAGGCCAAACAGCCCGGCTAAAAGGGGAAGGCAAATTAGAAATCGCACAGCGAAGACTATTCCTGCTTTTTCCGCCATCAAACCAACCAAACCCACGCCCAAACCTCCAATGCCGATGCCAAAACCGAGCGTCAGCCCGGCCGCTATGGCGGCATTCCCGGTAATAATCTCCTGAGCAACCACAACAGTTACCGAAAAGGACGCCATCAGGCAGGCTCCGGCAAGGATCAGGAACAAGTAATTTAAAGGGCTGCCGGTGTTGAGAAAAAGATAAAAAAGAGGACTGGCTGCAATTAATGAACTGATGATGACAGCCCTTCTTCCGACAAGATCGGAAAGATAACCTCCTGCCAACCCGCCCATTGCGCCTGAAAACAACATCAAAAAAAGCATGCGGCTGCCGCTTAACAGAGAAATATGCTCATGCTGCAGGTAAAGTGGTAAAAAAGCCACCAGGCCGAAATACGCCAGAGAACGGCTGGCAACAACCAACATTACCCTGACCAGATCAGCCCAAACAGTACCCAGAACGGTCCAGATCGGGGGAGGGGACTTTCTCTCGGCAGAAATCCTGGGCGCAGTGAAAAAAAGCTTTATTGCGACAATCACACCCGGGAGAACAAATAGCGGGGTAAGCGCAAGACCGTATTTCTGAGTAAAAGGCACAACAATCAGCGGCGTGAGCGCCCAGCCTATGTTTCCAGCGGAAATAAAAAGAGCCTGAAAAAACCCTTTTCTTTCACCGCTGACAGCTGAAACCATAGAAGATGCCTGTGGGTGAAAGGCAGCCGTGCCAAGTCCAGCCAGGGCAGCAACAAGCAGCAGGAGGGGATAGTTTTTCAGCACACCTACAAGGCTCAACAATACCGCCATCCAAAGGGTGCCTACATAAACCATCCAGCGCTGGCTTTTTTGATCCGTCAGGTAACCCAAAACTGGCTGGAGTATTGAGGATGTGATTGTAAAAGCGGAGATCAGAAAAGCTCCCTTGCTGATACCCAGTCCGGCAGCTACCATAAATGGAAGCAAAGTCTGAATGTAATTCATATACCAATCATTTAAAAGGTGGGCTAATGACAGAAAAACGATTTTGCTTTGGTCCGCATGATTATTATTCAATAGCAATCACTCTCTATTTCAGTCCCAATCAAGAAAACTCATTTTTGTTCCATGTTATTCTGATATTTACAGTTAATCCCAATCTTCAAACCTGCCCGTGCCTTCAAAACCAATAAATCCCGCTATATTGCTCACAAACTCTCTCCCCTGCCATCTTCTTCAAACAAGCGGTCTTACCTCCTGTCTGGTGAGTACCTCCCCGCTCATCTCCCCCGGGCAAAACATTTCGCCCAGGGCTTCAAAAATTCTCCGGACGCCTTCCCTGATCAACTCCCCGGGATAACGGCTGAAGCTGAGGCGGAGCCTGTTCGTCCCGCCGCCGTTGGCAAAAAACGCGTCACTGGGCACAAAAGCCGCCTTTTTCTCGATCGTCCGGGCCAGCAAGGCTCCGGCTTTAACCCCTTCGGGCAGCTTACACCAGAAGTGGTAACCCCCTGCAGGCCGGTTCCACCGGAAACCGGGCGGCGCCAGTTCTTCTAAAGATGCCTGCATTAGATCTCTTTTTACGGCGTACTCCTCTCTTACTCTCATCAAATGCTTTTCAAGCAGTCCCCTTCTGCAGAACTCATTTACTGCCCACTGGGAAAGAGAATTGACGTGAAAGTCATCAAGCTGTTTTGTCATCACCAACTGGCCGGCTAAAACCGGGGGCGCCGCAACCCACCCCAGGCGCAGGCCCGGAAAAAGCATTTTTGAGAACGTGCTGAGGTAGATAACATAACCGTGATTATCCATTGACTTAAGGGAGGGCATCCTTTCACCTTCATAGTAAAGCTCACTATAAGGGTCGTCTTCCAAAATTGGCACGTGGAAGCGGTAGGCCAGCTTTAAAAGTTCCCTGCGCCGTAAAATGCTCATCGTTATTCCGGAGGGATTTTGAAAGGTAGGCAGTGTGTAGATGAACTTAGGATGGTACCGGGAAAGAATCTGCTCCAAAATATCCACCCGCAAACCTTCCTCGTCCAACGGTACGCCAAGTATGCGCGCCCCCGCGGCGGCAAAAACCTGCAGCGCTCCCATGTACGAAGGCTCTTCCACCACCAATGCGTCCCCGGGCTCCAAGAAAACTTTGGCTGCCAAATCCAGTCCCTGCTGTGAACCGGAAAGAACCATGCTATTATCCGGCATGGTCTCCACTCCCCGTTCTTTCAGAAAACCAGCCAGGTATTCACGAAGAGGATAATGGCCGGCAGTCGGCCCGTGCCCAAAAACATAACGCCCTTTTTCACAGATGAGTCCGGACATGATGCTGTTAAATTCTTTTAGAGGATAGAATTCATTGCTGGGCAGCCCCACAGCCAGGGATATGATATCCTCCCTGTTAACCAGATCCAGAATGTTGCTGATTATCGGATTAAACATCCTGGCAGCCTGCCTGCTGTAAAAACTCTTCCAGACCGGGGTCTGAACAGCCAGGTCCGTCTCCTGCCCTTCCTCACCGGGTGGAATAAATTTTACCGTCGTTCCCCTGCCGACATAGGATTCGATCAGTCCGTCAGCTTCCAGTTCACGGTAGGCGTTAACCACTGTACTGCGGTTCACGCCCAGTGCGCCAGCCAGTTCTCTTTCCGGCGGCAGGCGAGAACCTGCCTGCAGGCGCCGGGACAGGATTAACCTCCTGATCTGATTTCTTATTTGAAGGTACAGCGGCGCAGGACTTTTACGATCCAGCTTTATTTCCACAAATTCAGCCTCCAGACTGTTTATTAAACGGGTTCTCAGCGCCGGAGAAAATCCATACCCCACCGGAGGTTTTTCATTGACCTATTAGTTAAAATTCCTTCAAAAGAAGAGCCAGGCGTTTAATTCCTTCTTTGATCTGCGCAGGGGTGGAGTTTGAATAATTAAGACGCATTTTATTTAATCCGCCACCATTGGGATAAAAAGGAGCGCCGGGCACGTAAGCTACATTCTCTTCGACGGCTTTTTTTATAAGCTGCACCGTATCGTAATGTTCCGGCAGAGTGACCCATAAAAACATGCCCCCTTCCGGACTGGTCCAGGCAGCGCCATCCGGAAAGCTGTTTTTTATCTCCTCCAGCATTACATCCCGCCGCCGGCCGTACTCCGTCCTGATGGCCTGAATATGGCCGGACACATCGGAGTTATCCAGGTAGCGCTGGACAGCCCGCTGGACCAGGGTACCCGTATGCAGGTCGGTCCCTTGTTTGGCCAGGGCTAGTTTGCGAATCAGCTCCAGGCCGGCTGCAATCCAGCCAAGCCGTATCCCCGGGGCAATAGTTTTGGAAAAAGTGCTCAAATAGATCACAAAGCCTGACCGGTCAAAGGACTTTAACGGTGGAAGCGTCTCTCCGGCGTATCTTAACTCCCCGTAAGGATCATCTTCAATCAAAGGCGTCTTGTATTTTTCCAGCAAACCGGCAACCGCGCGCCGTCTTTGAAGACTCGTGGTTACACCTGTCGGATTCTTGAATGTAGGTGTCAGGTAGATTAATTTTGGCCTGTTTCTCTTTATAGCCAATTCCAGCGCTTCCACATCAGTGCCTTCGTCATCTGTGGACACAGCCACAAAACGGGTTTGGTAGCTGCGAAAAACCTGCAGCGCCCCCAGGTAGCTCGGCTCCTCGACTAAAACTACATCTCCGGGATTGATAAAAAGCTTCGCCAGCAAATCCAGGGCTTGCTGAGAACCGTTGGTGATCAGGATATTATCCGGCCCTGCGTCTATATTCTTTTCCCTCATCTTAACGCTGACATATTCCCTTAAAGGTAAAAAGCCTTCCGTTGTGCTGTACTGCAGTACAGAAGGGTCGCCACTTTCTAATACATGGCAAAAAGCGTCCCTGATTTCTTTAAGCGGAAATAATTCCGGCGCCGGCATCCCACCCGCAAAAGAGATCATTTCAGGCCGCTCCGTAACCTTCAATATCTCCCGTATAAACGAACTCTCCATATGACTGACCCGTTCGGCAAAAACATAGTCCATACTTATCCCTCCTCGAACCGTATTACTTGAAATAAGAATATTTACCACCCAAGAAACTGACAACAGCCAATTGGCCTATTAATTATACCATCCAAATACACGGGATCAGTGGCCATTTTGTATTCACCTGCCAGGAGCCGGGTCGTCTTTTATTGGATAGTGGACATGCGGGGCGCTCAGCGCTGTATTTTTTAAATACCTTAATAATATTAATTATGATATTATTAATATTAATTATGGTATTGACATACTTAATTGATTGTATTAGGATAGCCTCAGGTAGTAAAACTATAGTAGATAAGGCGGGTGAATAAATGAACTATAAGGCGCCAAATTGCTGCCCCGTCTGCAATCATGATATGACGATCAGCAGCCTCACCTGCAGCCATTGCCAAACGCGGATCGAAGGCAGTTTCACTTCCTGCAGGTTCTGTAAGCTGCCGGTTGAGCAGCAGGAATTCGTTGAGGTCTTTCTTAAATGCCGGGGCAATATAAAGGATGTGGAAAAAGAACTGGGTATCTCCTACCCCACGGTCCGCAACCGTCTGGATGGAGTGATTCAGGCCCTTGGCTACAAAGTACAAAAACAGGATGATGGAGAAGACAAGGTTCAAAAGCAAGAAATACTTGGGGCATTGGAAAAAGGAGAGATTTCCACTCAGGAGGCCGCCAGGCTGCTGAGAAAAGCAGGAAAATAAAGCTATACTATAAAATTAACTTATAGAAGGGATAGATGATCATGAGTGATGAAAAAAGCAGAATCCTGCAGATGTTCCGGAACGGAAAGATTTCTGTTGAGGAAGGCGTAGAACTCCTGGACGCTTTGGATGACACTGTAAACAGGGCCCCAGTCCCGGGGAAAAAACTTGAGGACCGTTTCCTAACTAAGGGTACGTGTGGACGGCGCCAAGGACAAAGTCAACGTCAACATTCCGCTCAGCATGCTGAGAGTAGCTTCCCATTTTGGCAGTATGGCCACGAACTTTATTCCCGACGACGCACGCCGGGAAATGGCGGGAAAGGGGCTGGACATCTCCAAGATTGACTTCGGGGAACTGGTGAACCTCATTGAGCAGGGTCTGGCGAACGGGAAACTGGCCGATATTGAAAGCGAAGATCCGGAAAAGGGAAACACAAGGGTGGGGGTATATGTGGAGTAAACTGCAAAGCCAACTCCTGCTGGTCAGAAATATGGGAAGGTGATGAAGTCGATGTAAGGAAAGTGGAGTAAACTGCAAAGCCAACTCCTGCTGGTCAGAGTATCCCGGGACGGGTTTCGGCGGATTGTTATTCCCGTCCCCCTGTACGTCCCCGACCTGACCCTGGACGCATTCCTTGATCTCGCTTGCCTGCTTGACCTGCTTATTCCGAAGTGGATACGCGGCTTAAAGCGGTGTAACTTGGGCGGAACCGGCGCCGGCCGGATATCTGTAGAATCAATGTTAGCAGGCTGTCTTCAGCTGTTCCGGGAACTGCGAAAGCACGGCAGGTTCCGTTTGGCGGAGGTACGGTCCGCCGGAATCAGGATATTTATAGACTTTTATTAAACCGGGGTGAATTGGATGAACAGACTGATCCTTAAAATCATCGCCAATACGTTTGCCCTGTATGCGGCTGCGCTGGTTTTGCCGTCAGCAGGCCTGAACGGTATATGGGCAGGTCTGTTGGCCGGAACAGTATTAACACTGCTTAACGTTCTTATCCGCCCTTTTCTGCTGCTGATCACCCTGCCAGTCAATATGATCACCCTCGGACTGTTCACGCTGATCATCAACACCTGGATGGTAATGTTGACAGACAAAATTATTCCGGGAGTGACGATTCCGGGATTCTGGCCAACTCTGGCCGCTTCCCTGTTTGTGACATTCGCCAACCTGCTCTTAAACCGTTGGACACATCCCGGACGGGTTGGTGTTTAATCCAACAGCGGAAATGCTTCCAAATGGGGGAAATAAAATGGAAATTTTTGAATTTGACGGTCAAAAATACAAAAAAGCGTCCGGTCACCAAAAAGAGTGGGGAACAAAAATAATTTCCGGTCTGAACCTTGTTGGGAGGGAAAGCATCCTCGATCTTGGCTGCGGCGATGGAGTATTGACCAAACAATTGGCCGGTCTGGTTCCGGACGGCCGTGTATTGGGTATTGACGCATCTGCAGGAATGATTGAAGCTGCAAAAGAGTTAGAAGAAAAAAATTTATCCTTTATGTGTGTAGATATTAATAAGATAGATTTTGATAATGAATTTGATTTGATATTTTCCAATGCCGTTTTGCACTGGGTTAAAGATCATGGGAGACTTATAAAGAATTGCCGGCATGCTTTAAGGCAAAACGGAATATTACGTTTTAATTTTGCTGGAGATGGAAATTGTTCAAATTTTTTTGAGGTCATTACGCAGGTAATGATTGAACCTGCATTCAGTAAATACTATGTTGACTTTGAATGATACTATGTTGACTTTGAATGGCCGTGGTTTATGCCAGGAATAGACGAATACAAAAAAATTATTGGGCAGCACTGTTTCAGTGAAATAATAATTTGGGAAGAAAACGCCGACAGATACTTTAAAAACCAGGACGAAATGATCAAATGGATTGATCAGCCTTCTATTGTCCCGTTCTTAAAGCTTGTTGAAAATGCAGATAAGGAAAATTTCCGAAGCGAAGTATTGCATAGAATGATTGACAAAACCAAACAACCGGATGAAACTTGCTTTGAAACTTTCCGGCGGATAAATGTTTTTGCAAAAAAAAAGCAGGAGATTTCTACATGTTGAACAAAGCGATTGAAATAGCTGCCCGGGCCCATGCCGGGAATGTATACACGGGTGGAGGGATTATTTCATCTGGCGCTGAACCGGGCAGCTTTTCCACGCGCAGCCCTTCCGCAACGCGAGTGGGAGCTCCCTGCCGGTTTATAACAAAGCCCTCGGCGGCCAACATTTCATAGGCCAAGCAGACGGTATTACGGGAAACGGCCAGTTCCTTTGCCAACTGCCGTGTGGAAATAAGCGCCTCACCCGCTCTTAACTGTCCGTTTACGGCTTGGTCCCTGAGTGACTGAGTGACTGATAAATCTGACGCCATAACGGCAGCTCACTTTGCCTGTTTAATTCTATTCCCCACATATTTCTTATCTCCCCCGACTGGACTGCAAAAATCAGCGTTATACTGGCGCTTTACCAGTGCCAGTTCAGCAAATAGAATTTTAACATCCAAACAAATGAAAGAAAAGACTTTCAGGGGGAGTATTCTTGAAAGAATGGAAGGGGCCGGTTTACTTATTTTGCGCTTTCACACTTGCAGGTGCCAGTGTCATCTCGGCGCGGTTTGTCTCCGGCAAGCTGGGAACGTTTACAATCACTGCCGCAAGTATGTTTTTCGCCCTGTTGTTTTTACTGCCGGCTTGTTGGAAAAAGCTTACCGGCATTTTCAGCACTGTGACCGGCATTTTAATAATCCAGGGACTTCTGACACCGGCAAACGCTTTTTCGATGGAACATTTTTGGGGAAATATACTGGTGATTTGCGCTGCGGCATGTGAATCGCTGTTTAGTATTTTTTCGCGCATTTCTGCTTTAAATACTGAGACCAGCCAGAAAGAACCGGTTAGTCCGGTAGTCCAAACCACAATCGTGTCGGCAATCGCCCTGTTTATATGCCTGATCCCCGCCCTGTTTGAACACCCGTTACCGTCACTGGCAGGCATTGGTTTCAAGGAATGGCTGACACTCCTCTGGTACGGCTTGTTTGTAACAGCACTGGCGTTTATTTTCTGGTATGCCGGCATTAAACGGTGCGGGGCGCTTACCGTCGCGGCTTTTTCGGGCATGATGCCTTTTACGTCAATGCTGTTATCCGTCATTTTGTTAAGCGAACACCCGGGATGGCAGCAGTTGTCAGAAGGAATTCTGATCATTGCCGGTATGACTCTAATCGGAAGCAGCAAAGCCAATGCCAGACCCCAAGATTAGTTATTTAGACTTGTTTGCTGACGTAATCGAAGATGCTGGAACAATAACTTTCTTATCAGCTTTTTTCTTCTTTTTTTCCTTTTTCTTGGGACTTTTATCTCCCACTTGTAACACCTCCAATGCCATATTTAAAAAGATATATCAATTTAACCACACCAGATACCTTGGTCAAACCATAATAATTATATCATTTTTAATAAAGTTAGAAACCCTGACCCGTATTTTTTAATACTTTTTCTTAAAACCGCGGTGTAAGCCAGGATTCAAGTAAAAAAAGGAGGTATAATGCAATGGCCGCGTGAGGCAAAAGGAGCAGGCCTGCTATTGTGCCCCTCCCCCGCCGAACAAGAACCATCGCAGCGAGGTAAAGAAGCGGAATGGAAAAACCGGCCAACATAAAAATAATAAGCTACTCCAATGAACAGCAGCAACCCTACAATAATGTTTAAATCCATCAGGCGTCTCCTTTATTTAAAGGACAATAATTATTTTTACATCCTGGACACACTTTCATTAGTATTACTATTAGTGCCAGTATAAAAAGTGCCCAAAAAATAATTGCGACATTAATATATTGCCAAAGCCAAAATTGTGGGAATGCTAAAATAAATACCAGCGGGACTATTACCCCCAAGTAATCCCAAAAGTTGTATCCAATTTCATGTCTTGCCGGAAGGAATTTAGTTATTCTTCCAAATAAATCATGACCGCAATCGTTTACCCTGCAGGGGCACTTGGAACAGAATGAGAATACTAAGACTAATAATCCTATCAAACTAACTCCCATATATACAACACTCATTAAAACCGACTTCAATAATATAATTCGAAACCCAACAATTATAGATATGCTTATTAACACTATACTAAAAACACCATGAAAATGCCTGCCTATGATAATCCTCTCCTTTCAGTCATAATTACTGCAATAACATAGGTTACCTGCTATTTTTGCTGAGTTTGTATATTGTTCTTCTTAACCCTGTATATAGTAAGAGCAATAACCAGCAAAACAGCAATAGTAATATCCTGAAACGCTAAAATAGAGTCAAAGGCGCCTTCAATAATTCTGAAGAAAAAAGGCGGATTGAAGTAAAACCGGCAAATAACGAGGCTGCTATTGAGGTAAGTAATAATCATACTAACTAACGGAATCATGTAAATAACAGCCAGATATTTGAAAATATTGTTTTCATAAATCCTGATAAAAGACAGGCACAAGAAAAAGCCGGGGAGTTTAATAATTATGGCGACAGTAAAAATAAAACAAATGATTATTCCAATTGCACCCATAGGAGCAGCACCCACCACAAGTATTAAGAATATCATGTTTATAAGAAACAGCGCTGCGATAATAACCAGCCATAACAGCCCCTTACCCCGGACGATTGCAACCAAAAAGTTAAACCTATATGTCAAAGTTACCTTATCTTCCTCCTCCCAGCCCTCCCTGTATTGCAATAGCCCGTATAAGGCCAATAGAACGACAACCAGATAAAGAATCATATTTATTAAGTTTATGGAAGCAGTGGCTATTGGATTAATGGGCTGGAAGCTATGAAAATGATTATTGATATATAAATTGCCTAGTTCCTGTAATCCCTTATGCGCCATATCTACAACCAGGGCAAAGCCCTGAAATTTAAAGAAGGGGTTGTTATATTTGCGAAAGTGCCGTACACATAAAAATACAGCCACCAATTCAAGTATTGTAACGGATATATCCATCACGGCACGGAGGTTCTGAATACTTATTGAACTCCATAACTTCATTTCATTTATTACTACAGAAAGAAAAGTGACAAACAGGATAACAGAAATAATTATTTTTTGTTTTTGCTCCAATACAGAACACACCCCACACACCCCTGTCTCCATCTACTATTGACAGCATACCGAATGATCCATTCAAGCCATTCATGCCAAATCTGGCCGGCATAAAATTTTTCTCCATGGCGCCGGAATTAATGCAGATAGGATAATCCCCATGTTCCCACTAGATACAGGGTTATTTTTCTTCGTCGCTCTCAATTTGGCTGACTTTCTCTTCAATGTTAAATATTATTGCTATTGCCACCATGTTGCTATAATTTTCGATCTAAATATTGTGACATAATTCGACTAAATCTGCCAGAAAGACAGGTTCAATATAGTCCATCCCTGGCCTCAAATGATCATTGCTTAATCTTGCGGCGGGAGGCTAAACCTCATTTATCAATGGCTGAATCAGAAAAATATATTTCCAAAATGCAGGAATTAAGACAAAATACAGCGAAAATCTTGAAAATATCAGATTGTTTTGGATAAACCGACATAATTTAACAAGCAAGGTTTCAGAAAATCCGGCTGACGTTTAAGAGGAAATTTTTAAATGGACAATCAATTCTTCGAAAAACCAATCCTCAACTCACCATATGAGTACCCTACGCAGCACTGGGAGCTTGATGCTCAGGGCCAGCCAACGCAGCGGATTATCGAAAGGCGCCGGGCAGCGGAGTTCATTACGCCAATTCCAAAACCCAGGAAACGTAAGGATGCGCCAACCCAACTTGAAATGGTTTATAACGAAGGCAAAGGACTTTCCACGGAAAAGCAGCAGTATGACACTATTTCTATCGTTAACACCGTTCGCGGTTATGTGGATCAGTGGCGAAGCAGGCCGGACCCTAACGATTGGCAGGTCACGCCAGAAACCGCCCGTCTGCTTAAGCACTGGCGGCGCCACAGATTCAACAGCATCCGTCCGTTTTTCTGCCAAATCGAAGCGGTTGAGACGGCTATCTGGCTGATGGAGGTCGCCTCAAAAACCAAGGCGGGCAAAGACATCCTTGAACACCTTGCCAATGCCAACAATGACGCCAATCCGGGCTTGCTGCGGCTGGCCTTGAAACTGGCCACCGGCGCCGGCAAGACCACCGTTATGGCAATGATTATTGCCTGGCAAACCATAAATGCTGTGCGCCGGCCCAACAGCAGGAAGTTCACCCGCGGGTTTCTGGTTATCTCCCCCGGCTTAACTATCCGCGACCGGCTCCGCTTACTCCAGCCGAACGATCCGTACAGCTACTACCAGAACCGGGAACTCGTTCCCAATGACATGCTCGGAGATCTTGAACGCGCCAAGATTGTCATCACCAACTACCACGCCTTCAAGCTCCGTGAACGTATAGAGATATCCAAGGGCGGCCGGTCACTCCTGCAAGGCCGTGGCGAAGCGCTCAACACGCTGGAAACCGAAGGGCAGATGATCCAGCGGGTGATGCCCGATCTGATGGGCATCAAGAACATCATAGTTCTCAATGATGAGGCGCACCACTGCTATAGGGAAAAACCCGGCGGCGCCGGCGAGGGAGAACTGACGGGCGATGACAGGAAAGAAGCCGAGAAAAACAACGAGGCTGCCCGTCTATGGATCTCCGGCATTGAAACAGTCAATCGCAAGCTCGGCATTACCCGCATCATTGACCTGTCGGCGACCCCATTCTTCCTCCGGGGCTCGGGCTACGCCGAGGGTACGCTCTTTCCCTGGACGATGAGTGATTTTTCGCTGATGGACGCCATTGAATGCGGCATCGTTAAAGTGCCGCGTGTACCCGTAGCCGACAACATCGCCGGCGGGGAAATGCCCAGGTTCCGCAACCTCTGGGAGCACATCCGCACGCGGATGCCCAAAAAAGGCCGGGGCAAGGCCAAGACTCTCGACCCGCTCAGCCTGCCCGTTGAGCTGCTTACTGCCCTGGAAGCACTCTACGGGCATTATCAAAAGACATACGAGCTGTGGATGGAAAGCGGCATCAGCATTCCTCCCTGTTTCATTATTGTATGCAACAACACATCCACCTCAAAATTGGTTTACGACTATATCTCGGGCTTCCACAGGGAGAACAGCGACGGTTCGATTACACTTGAGAATGGACGCCTGGCGCTTTTCAGGAATTTCGAGGAAGACGGCGCCCCGCTTCCCCGTCCGCACACGCTGCTGATTGACAGCGAACAGCTTGAATCCGGCGACGCTCTGGATAATAACTTCCGGGCAATGGCCGCCGACGCTGTTGAGCGTTTCCGGCGCGAGATAGTCGAACGCACCGGCGACCGCCGTCAGGCTGAAAACCTCACGGACCAGGACTTGCTTCGGGAAGTTATGAATACCGTCGGCAAACAAGGCCGCCTCGGCGAGTCGATTCGCTGTGTAGTTTCGGTATCCATGCTTACCGAAGGCTGGGACGCCAATACCGTTACACATGTCCTGGGCGTGCGCGCCTTCGGAACCCAACTGCTCTGCGAACAGGTCATCGGCCGTGCGCTGCGCCGCCAGTCCTATGACCTCAACGAAGACGGCAAGTTCAACGTAGAGTATGCGGACGTGCTGGGAATACCGTTCGATTTCACCGCCAAACCTGTGGTTGCGCCCCCGCAGCCGCCCCGCGAGACCGTCCAGGTCAAGGCTGTTCGCCCCGACCGCGACCATCTCGAAATCTGCTTCCCGCGCGTCGAAGGCTACCGTGTGGAGCTGCCTGGGGAACGGCTCACCGCAGATTTTAATGATGATTCCATTCTCGAACTGACTCCCGATCTCGTCGGCCCCTCGATCACCAGAAATGCGGGGATTATCGGCGAGGACATCGACCTTGATATAAAACACCTGAAAGATATGAGGCAATCCACGCTGCAGTTTCACGTTGCCAAGCGTTTGCTGTATACCAAGTGGCGGGACCCTGGCGAAGAACCCAAACTCCACCTTTTCGGGCAGCTTAAGCGGATCACCAGGCAATGGCTCGATAACTGCCTGGTCTGCAAGGGCGGCGCCTACCCCGCCCAATTAATGTATCAGGAGTTGGCTGATATGGCCTGCGAGCGCATCACCGCCGGCATCACCCGCTCCCTGGTGGGGAAACGGCCTGTCAAAGCTGTGCTCGATCCCTATAATCCCACCGGCTCCACTATTTACGTAAACTTCAACACTTCCAAGAGAAACCGCTGGGAGACCGACTCGCGCCGGTGTCACATCAACTGGATCATCCTCGACAGCGACTGGGAGGCCGAGTTCTGCCGCGTCGCCGAGTCTCATCCCAGGGTCAGGGCATACGTCAAAAACCACAACCTCGGACTGGAAGTGCCGTACCGCTACGGTTCGGAAACGCGCACCTACCTGCCGGATTTCATTGTCCTGGTCGACGACGGCCATGAGGACCCGCTGCACCTGATCGTCGAAATAAAGGGCTACCGGCGCGAGGACGCCAAGGATAAGAAAGCCGCTATGGATACCTATTGGATACCCGGCGTGAACAACCTCGGTCATTATGGCCGCTGGGCGTTTGCCGAGTTTACCGAGGTCTATCAGATCGAGACTGATTTTGAGGTCAAGGTCGAGGCCGAGTTCAACAAAATGATCGAATCAGTTACCGCCCGGCCTGCGGTGAAGGAGAGATAGATATGTCAGGTAACACAACAAAAAAAACTATAGAAACAATTACGCATGATGAAGCCTCGCGCAAAAACATCCCTACTGCCGAGTACCAGTCTATCATGGCCAAGGACGAACAGAACCCCGTCCGCGTTGCCTACGAACGCCGCAACCGCGACCTCGATCCGCAGCTTATATGGCGAGGCAAAGACGAGCAGGACTGGTCCGACCTCGTTGTCCATGCGCCGCCGCTATATATTCAGGAAAAAATCCATCCCAAAGCACTGATCGACGATCTCATCCGCCGGACTAAAGTTCAGGAAAAAGCCGAAGACCAGCAGCTCAACCTCTTTGCCGATTTCAACGGCCTGCCTGACGAAAACGCCAGAACAGAGTTCTACCAGCACGACGCCAACTGGACCAACCGGATGATCCTCGGCGACAGCCTGCAGGTGATGGCGTCGCTGGCCGAACGTGAAGGCCTGCGCGGCAAGGTCCAGTGCATCTATATTGATCCGCCGTATGGAATCAAGTTCAATTCTAATTTCCAGTGGTCAACGACAAGTCGGGATGTAAAGGACGGCAATGTAGATCATATAACGCGGGAACCGGAGCAGGTTAAGGCGTTCCGGGATACCTGGCGGGATGGGATTCACTCATATTTGACCTATTTGCGGGACCGGCTGACCCTGGCGCGGGATTTGTTGACGGAAAGCGGTTCGATCTTCGTCCAGATCGGGGATGAGAATGTCCATCGTGTCCGGGCGTTGATGGACGAGGTGTTTGGAGAGAGTAATTTTGTTAGTGAGATTCTTCTAAAGAAAGGTGGCACAGCAACATCTAATTATTTACCAACGACATCTGATTTCATTCTCTTCTATGCAAAAAAGATAGAAACACTGAAATATAGGCAACTTTTTTTCTCAAAAGAGATAGGTATAGGTGAATCTACCGGACAACGTTACGATCAACTTGAGTTACAAAACGGGAAACGTCGAGCCTTATCTATTGATGAAAAGAAAAATCCTAACTTGATTCCTAGTGATGGCAGGCCTTTTAAATATTCAAATCCGTGCTCAATGCATGAAAATCATTATCATCGTGTTAATCCACTTATAGTTAATGGGTGTCCATTTACACCACCGAGTGATCGCCAGTGGTCAAGTCATCCTGATTTAATGAAACGAGTCGTACTTTCTAACCGGATTGTTTCAACAGGGAAAAACCTCGCTTATGTAATGTATATTGATGATTACCCAGTGGTTCCGGTGAATAACTTTTGGACCGATGCACTGCTACGTTCGGCTAAGCAATACATTGTTGAAACAGCTCCATTGGTTATTGCCCGTTGTATCCTCATGACCACTGACCCCGGTGATCTCGTTCTCGATCCAACATGTGGCTCCGGCACTACCGCATATGTTGCCGAGCAATGGGGCCGTCGCTGGATTACCATTGATACATCGCGAGTTGCTCTTACCTTAGCCCGCGCCCGGCTCATGGGCGCCCGCTACCCGTACTACCTGCTGGCCGACAGCCGTGACGGCCAGATCAAGGAGGCCGAAGTCACCCGTACGGTTCCCTCCATAGCCCCGACCCGCGGCGATATCCGCCAGGGGTTCGTCTATGAACTTGTACCGCATATAACCCTCAAATCCATCGCCAATAACGCAGAAATCGACGTCATCTGGGAGAAATACCAGGAGATTCTTGAACCGCTGCGCGAAAAACTCAATAAAGCACTGAGCGAAAATTGGGAGGAATGGGAAATCCCCCGCGACGCTGATAAAAAGTGGCCAAATGAAACGAAAGAGATTCACTCCCAATGGTGGAAGCACCGCATAACCCGGCAGAAAGAAATCGACTCTTCCATTGCCGCCAAAGCCGAGTTCGAATATCTCTACGACAAGCCATACGAGGATAAGAAGAAAGTTCGCGTAGCCGGGCCTTTTACCGTTGAGAGCTTATCGCCTCACCGCGTTCTGGGTGTGGACGAGAATGACGAGTTGATCGACAAACTTGCTGAATCAACAGAGGGCTATGGCGAGGAAAGGGGTTTCGTCCGGATGATTCTGGAAAACCTCAAGACCTCAGGTGTACAGCAGGCGCATAAGGAAGATAAAATCAATTTCGCTTCGATCAAACCCTGGCCGGGAGACCTGATTTGTGCCGAAGGACGTTACACAGAGGGCGACGAAGAATCAGCCGCCGAAAAACGTGCTGCTATCTTTATCGGTCCGGAGTTCGGCACCGTATCCCGCCCTGATCTTGTCGCCGCCGCCCGCGAAGCCGGCGATGCCGACTTTGATGTACTCATTACCTGCGCCTTCAACTATGACGCCCACTCATCTGAATTTGCCAAACTTGGCCGGATACCCGTGCTTAAAGCCCGGATGAACGCCGACCTGCATATGGCCGACGACCTGAAGAACACTGGCAAGGGCAATCTGTTCGTCATCTTCGGCGAACCGGACATCGACATTCTTGACGCCGGCAACGGTCAGATACAGGTAAAAATTAATGGCGTGGATGTATTCCACCCCAACACCGGCGAAGTCCGCAGCGACGGGGCCGAGGGGATCGCCTGCTGGTTCATTGATACTGACTATAACGAAGAAAGTTTTTTCGTGCATCACGCCTATTTCCTCGGCGCCAATGACCCCTACAAAGCACTAAAGACCACGCTCAAGGCAGAGATCAACGCCGAAGCGTGGGAAGCCCTGCATAGCGACACCTCCCGGCCGTTCGACAAGCCTACGAGAGGACGCATCGCCGTCAAAGTTATCAACCATCTTGGCGATGAAGTGATGAAAGTGTTTCGAGTAAAGGGATGAGCATGAAAAAAAAAGACACATAAGGATTTCCTTCTACGTAGATATATAGCCTCTATTTACTATTATTTTAATAAAAATATCTTGCGCTGTTCAGGCAATAAATAAAGAAGCTATGCTTCTCTAAAGAATAGAAAAACATAGCCTCTTATGCTAATGCCAAATAGCAGTATTATCAGATTGTTCAATCATAGTGATAGTCAAAAAAAGCCATCATACTGATTAGTCTGGAGCTTTGGAGCCCGCCTTTTCAGGAAACCGCCTTCTTCATCGCCCGCACATATTCCGCTACATGGGGGACGCAGTCCTCGCCGTATTGCTCCACAATCTTTACTATCGCGCTCCCCACAATTACGCCGTCAGACAGCCCGGCCATCTTCGCCGCCTGTTCGGGCGTGGAAATGCCAAAGCCGACAGCGCAGGGAATATCCCTGACCTCTTTAACCAGTTTAATCATTTCGCCTAC
>LDZT01012755.1_pt1 | contig 27471 bp, 23 predicted proteins | sample 615521 | NCBI WGS metagenome assembly LDZT01 (sample SAMN03408292, study PRJNA278302) | terrestrial metagenome | isolation source: oil reservoir sample SB1 | place: USA: Alaska, North Slope, Schrader Bluff formation | collected 2011-09 | reverse complement strand
CTTGCTGAAGACCGCGGCGAAGAACGACCGCGACGAAATATTCCGCACCATCAAGCAGATGGTCCCGGCTTTCATGAGCGAACGGCTGATGTCGAAAAAGGAAGTAAACTAAAAACCATGATCAGCTTTCTACTGATCCTTCTATGCTTTTTCCTTTCATGGGCAGGAACTGGCCTTTACATCCGGATCGCGAAAAGAAAAGACATCATGGATCTGCCCAACTCGAGAAGTTCCCATACCGCTCCGACACCCAGGGGCGGCGGCGTTGTTTTTTCGGCTTTTTTCCTGTTGCTTATTCTGGCATCTCTCATCCTTTTCCCAAGAGAGAACCGACCATTTCTTTTGGCACTACTCTCTGGAGGAACGATCATTGCGATCACCGGTTGGGTTGACGATGTAAAGGGCCTTTCTCAGAAAATAAGGCTTGGGATCCAGTTCCTGGCAGTCGCGATCGCGCTTGTTATCATGGGAGGCTTCCCGTCCCTCGATCTCGGCATTATCACCCTTCGGCTTGGCATCATTGGGTCACTTCTCGCCCTTGTCGGAGGGGTCTGGCTTGTCAACCTCTACAACTTCATGGACGGCATAGACGGCCTGGCCGCAGGTGAAGCGATCATCGTAAGCGTTGCCGGTGGTCTTATAATGATGAGGGGAGGGGAAACTTCTATCCCCTGCCTGCTCTTTGCCCTGGCGGCCCTTGTGGGAGGCTTTATTATCTGGAACTGGTCCCCCGCAAAAGTCTTCATGGGGGATGTTGGCAGCGGATTCCTGGGCTACGTCTTCGCCGTATTCGCCTTTGCCGGCGAAAGAACCGGTTCCGCTCCCGCACTGATCTGGGCCGTACTGCTCTCGGTATTCGTAGTCGACGCGACATTGACCCTATTCAAAAGGATCCGGGAACGAAAGAACCTTGCCGAAGCACACCGGGATCACCTTTACCAGCAGGCAATTATCTCAGGTAAAAACCATGTAACTGTTACCAGTTTTGTTCTGATAATATCCGTTATCGCATCATTGGCAGCTTTCTTCTTCTCCAAAAGGCTTTTACTTGTATTCGCCACAACCTACCTTTTTTTGGTATCGGCATGGATTTATAAATTTTTTCAATTAGGGAAAATTAAGGTCAATCATGAAGGTTAAAAACATTTTTTCCGACATCCGCACATCTGATTTTAAAGAAATAACCGGTAGAACGACCTGGAAATTAAAGAAACTATCCGGATACCTGGAAAGAGAGTTCAAGTCAGGTCCTTTGGAAGACGCTGATCTTCTTAAAATGTTCACCCCAAAATTCCAGAACAGGTCAGCATTATGCGCTTTTTTTAAAAAAAGAGATAAAGACTTCTTCTTCGATTGGAATTCACGGTTGCATTATTCGCAACAACTTAACAAGAGATTCTTTCCCTCCTATAAAGAACTTATTGAAAAAGCAGACGGCATTTCTGAAGCACGATTCTCCCTCCTTGGTCGACAGATCAATTTTGGATCAGCCGATAAGATAGATTGGCATGTTGCCGGAACTGGAGGTTCGTGGCCCCGAATCCACTGGTCCAAACTGGACCTGGCTTCATTGGAAACCTTGGGCGACGTGAAAATAACCTGGGAGTTGAACCGGCATCAGCATTTTCTGACTTTGGGCAGAGCCTGGTGGTTTTCTGGAGACATTAAGTACCCAAATGCATTTAGAGAACAGATCCTTTCCTGGATAGATCAAAATCCTGCAGAAACAGGAATTAACTGGCAATCCAACCTCGAGATCGCACTCAGGTCCATTTCCTGGATATGGGGCCTCCACTTCTTTCTCGAAACTCTCGACGAACCCGACTTGTTCAAAATCATCACGAGCTTGTTACAGCATGGGATCCACCTCGAAAAGCACCTTCCCTACAGTGAATCATGCATGAGAAACAACCACCTTATTGGAGATGCTGCAGGCCTTGCGTTCATTTCCTTTTTTCTCCCCGAGCTCGCTTTATCACAAAGATGGCAGGCCAAAGCTCTAGGTATTTTGTTTGAAGAGACTGAACGGCAAATAAATGAGGACGGAACATCATTTGAACAATCAACGAGCTACCTGGGCTTTATTTACTACCTACTTTTGAATTCCTTTCTTTACGCGCAGATAAGTGGCAAAAAAGTTCCGGTGAAGATCTGGCAAAGAATGGAAAAAGTTCCGGATTTTTTCTCCTGGATCATTTGCCAGGACGGTTCATATCCATCCATCGGAGATAGTGACAGTTCTACTGTCACACCTCTTGCCGAACCCGGAAATAACATCAACCTAAAAGGCCTTTTATCTACTGGTTCGATTCTTTTCCGAAGAGGGGATTTTAAAGGGTCTGCAGGCAGACTCAGCGAAGAGGCTTATTGGTTTCTTGGTGAGTCCTCATTCTCCATATGGGATTCCCTGAAAGAAGGACCTCCTTTGAAAGGAAGCAGGATATTCCCCAAAGGGGGGTTTTTAGCTCGAAAATGGGAATGGGGGAACAAAAAGATCTCGCTTCTTTTCCGTTCGGGACCTTTCTCCAAACACCACGCCCATGCAGATCAATTGTCTTTTACGCTGGATCTCGGAGGCGTTATGCTATTTGTAGACCCAGGAACCTATTGCTACAACACCGAAATGGGTTTTAGAAACTACTTCAGGACAACTGGAGCTCACAATACAGTTCTTATTGACGGGCAATCACAGATGACTCCATACAGGAGTTTTCGATGGCTTGATCCGGGACAGAACACTCTCATCCAAAAAGCGGAAGTGGACGGTAACCCTTTCTTTTACTCAAGCTATCTTAAAAAATACGGGAATGAATTAGTAGAACACAAAAGGGGCCTGGCATTCCCTGATGAACATCTTCTGCTTGTGATTGATTCTATGGTCGCAAAACATCAGCATCATTACGAGGTCCTCTTCCATTTGCCCGAGACAGCCTCAGTAAGGAGGCTCGAAGAACATTCCTGCAACTATAAGGTAGCATTCAACAACGCCGATGCTATCGTGTTGGTCCTGAATATTGAAAAAGGGTGGTCTTCACAGATCACCGAAGGAGAAGACTCAAATTCAACCATTCAGGGTTGGATCTCTCCTTACTATGGAATATTAAAACCTGCCCCTGTCATCAGATACATTTCGAGGTCACAGGGGCAAACCCGAAGTGCAGTGCTTATTTCCACAAAGCCCCAGGGTAATGATGATCTCCTGGATATGAAGCACATCAAGGAACAGTGTTTCAGGATCCTGGATAGTACAACAGGAGGGATCTAATTGCCAACACTCTGGATGATCAACCAATACGCGATACCTCCTGACCAAGCTGGAGGAACAAGGCATTATGACTTTGCCAAAGTGTTGATCCAGGCGGGATGGGATGTAAAGATCTTTGCCTCGAACATCCATCTTGGATCACGTAAACCTTTACGTGATCTGGAGAACGATTTATGGAAAGAAGAAACCTGTTTTGGAGTGCCATTTGTCTGGATCAAAACAAGGAGTTACTCAGGCAACAACCTGAATCGCGTGATCAACATGCTGGTTTTCTGCAAAAACCTTATTAAAGCCGGAAAAGCCCAGAAGAAAAAACCTGACGTGATCCTGGGTTCTTCCCCTAACCTGTTTGCGGCTTCCGCTGCACTAAAACTGGCTAAAAAGAAGAGTGCACGTTTCCTGCTCGAAGTACGAGATCTTTGGCCACAATCAATGATAGACCTCGGTTTTTCGAGGTTCCACCCTATGGTTATCCTGTTCTCATTGATAGAGAAAACGCTTTACCTAGAATCCGAAAGAATTATTGTCCTAGCAGAAGGGTCGATAGAATACCTGAGAAAAAAGAAAAATGTTGACGTTTCTAAAATCCTATACATTCCCAATGGCGTTGATATCGACTCTTTCAAACCCGCCATGCAAAGAGGGGAAAAGCAAGAGGAATTGGGTCTGACAAAATTCACATGTGCATATATCGGCGCACATGGAACTGCAAACTCTCTAGAAACTGTTCTGGAGGCAGCAAATGCGACAAAAAACAAGAAAATAGAGTGGCTCCTTGTTGGAGATGGCCCTGAAAAACCAAAATTAGAAAAAATGGCAATCTCCATGGGATTGAAAAACTTGCGATTTCTGGATTCCATACCAAAGAAAGAAGTACCCGATCTTCTTAATGCCATAGATGCTGCGGTCATCTCGCTCAAAAACGCAGATGCCTTCAAATACGCTATAAGCCCGAATAAATTATTCGACTATATGGCCGGATCATGTCCTATCCTTTGTGCTGTTCCGGGGCAAATGGCCGAATTGGTTGAAAAAACCGGTTGTGGGTTTTCGGTTCAACCAGAGAACGGTTCCGACCTTGCCAAAAAAGCTTTGGGACTAAGCCTTTTGCCTATAGAAAAGAGAAAAGAAATGGGGAAAAAAGGACGTATTTTAATCGAACAAGAATATAATCGGGAAAAGCTCACCAAGCGTCTTTTGGAAACCCTCTCCAAGGATGGAGTGGCTCAATGAAGACAGTTCTGGTAATAGGCGGAACAGGTTTTACAGGTTCATTCGTCGTCCGGGCATTGCTGCATTCCGGCTTTGCAGTCAGTTGTTTTGTCAGAAATAAGGAAAAGGCCGAATCTTTACTGCCCGAAAGTGTCGAATTGCACATCGGCGATTTGGGAAACAGGAGATCGCTTGCCAAAGCTTTGAAAGAAAAAGATGCTCTTGTCAATGTTGCCTCGAGCGGGTTGGGTTGCACAACCCATATTTTGGATGCCTGCCGGGAGGCAAGAGTCAACAGGATCGTTTTTTTCAGCAGCACAGCTCTTTTCACAACATTACCGGCAGAGAGCAAGAGCATTAGGTCAAAAGCTGAAAACGACGTTATTAATAGCGGTTTAAATTACACCATCGTTAGGCCGACAATGATATATGGAACCCCGAAAGACAGGAATATGATCCGATTGATCCGTTTCCTTTCCAGATCACCGATTATGCCGATCTTCGGCTCAGGGCAATCCTTGCAACAACCTGTCTTTGTGGAGGATCTTGCAGATGCGATCCCAAAGATTTTGTTAACTCCTGCAACCGCAAGGAAAGCCTATAATCTTTCTGGTGAGTATCCTTTGACTTTCAACGAGGTAGTGGACATAACTGCCAGGAATTTGGGGAAAAGGGTTATTAGAATGCCTTTACCTTTGAAGTTTTGCACTTTTTTAGCCAGAACTTTTTTCAGATTGCCAGGAGTACCAAAGATCACTGAAGAACAGATCCTGCGCTTGAATGAAGATAAGTTTTTTGATCATTCGGAAGCCATAACAGATTTTGGTTTTTCTACCAGACCCTTTGAGGAGGGCATCGCAGCTGAAATCAAAATCTTTACTTCCTCTAAAACGGGAGAAAGGCAATAATAATGAACAAAATTCGAACAATAACCCTGGTGATCGGCACTCGCCCGGAAGCCATAAAAATGGCTCCCGTTTACATCGCACTCAAGGAGATGCCGGGGCTGGAGCCTAAGATTCTTCTCACAGGTCAGCACAGGGAACAACTCGACCAGGCGCTGGAACTCTTTGATGTCCAGGCCGACGTCAACCTGAACGTAATGAAAGACCGGCAGACCCTCCCGGAATTGGCATCGCGAATCATGCCCGGCGCTGCCAGGGCACTGCGTAAAATACAAACGGATTACGTCCTTGTTCACGGCGACACACTCACGACCTTTACTGTCGCCTGGGCAGCCTTCCTTGAGGGAATCCCGTTAGGGCATGTGGAGGCAGGTCTCAGGAGCCATGACCTTTACAATCCTTTCCCTGAAGAGGCAACCCGCAGGCTCACCGACACTCTGACGGACCTTGCCTTCGCCCCGACTCCCCTGGCACGGAAGAACCTCATCAACGAGGGCAAGGACCCCGAGAGAATTCTGGTGACGGGCCAGACTGGGATCGATGCCATACTCTACGCCTCCTCGAAGACCTCTTTGCCTGAAGAAGTGAGTAATATATACGGGGATATCGTTACCGTAACCCTCCACAGAAGGGAGAACTGGCACCTTCTCCCCGAATTGGCAGAGAAACTGGCGCGTCTTGCAAAGGAAAACGCCCAAAAAACCTTTGTCTTCCCCGTGCACCTCAACCCGGTGGTTAGAGAGGCCATAGTACCAATTCTTGAAAAAGTGCAGAACTTTTGCCTTTTGGAACCCCTTGGATACGGTCAGATGGCGGCTCTACTCGCACGAAGCAGTCTGATCATTACCGACAGCGGTGGTCTGCAGGAAGAAGGAGCGGCTCTTGGAGTCCCTGTTGCCGTGGTAAGGGATGTGACTGAACGCCCCGAGGGTGTCGATGCCGGGATACTGACCCTCGTTGGTACCGCCCCCGAAAAGGCATACTTAAGGCTGAAATGCCTTCTCTCGGATAAAACAAAACTCATGGAAATGTCTTCAACCCGAAACCCTTACGGTGACGGCTATGCCTCTGGAAGGATCGCCAAAGCAATGGCCTGGCGGTTCGGGATTGGTGAAAGACCGGCAGACTGGAATTTTAATTGAGGTGGTTTAAATATGGGGAATTTTGAACGTAACAAAACGATCACCGTCATCGGCCTGGGTTACATAGGGCTACCTACGGCTACTCTATTCGCTGCTGCAGGCTTTCAGGCCTTCGGGTACGAAAAGAACGGGCTTATCGTTGATGCCTTGATGGAAGGCAAACCCCATATCCACTTCCAGGAGGCGGATCTCAGGGGCCTTCTGCAAAGTGTGCTTCTGAGCGGCAACCTGCAGCCGACAAAAGAAATAATGCCTTCCGATTTCTTCATAATTTGTGTGCCAACACCTTCGAAACCATCGGGTGATCGGAAAGTGTCGGACCTGTCATTTGTCGTATCCGCGGCGAAAGAAGTTGCCAAAGTACTACAGAAAGGGAATACCGTAATTCTCGAAAGCACCGTCCCGCCGGGAACTACGGAAAAGGTCATGGGAAGGGTTCTTGAAGAAGACTCTGGACTATCACTCAACAAGGATTTCCATATAGCCCACTGCCCCGAACGGGTCATCCCGGGGCGAATTCTCCAGGAGCTGCGTCATAATGACCGTGTTATCGGCGCCAACTCAACAGAGAATGCTCAAATGGTTCGTGAGCTTTACGAGACTATCGTCACAGGTGGCAAGATCCACACGACGGACCTGATAACTGCCGAAATGTGCAAACTTGTGGAAAACACATACAGGGACGTGAACATCGCTTTAGCCAACGAACTCTCCATGATCTGTGACAGGGCCGGGATCAACGCCCAGGAACTGATCACGCTGGCCAACCATCATCCCAGGGTGAACATTCTCTCCCCCGGGCCCGGTGTCGGCGGCCATTGCATAGCAGTTGACCCGTGGTTTATTGTCGAATCCTTCCCGGAAGAAACAACGCTTATAAAAACGGCTCGCAGGGTCAACGACAACAAAACCGAATGGATCGCTCACAAGATCATTGAAGAGGTCACAGCACACCATAGCAACAACGGGATCACGATCGGGATTCTTGGCCTGGCATACAAGGCAGATGTTGACGATGTTCGGGAGAGCCCGGCCCTGAAACTGGCATTATTGCTTCGTGAAGAGGGTTTCAACGTCATGGCCTGCGAACCCAATATTAACCGTAACTCCGTAGAAGGTTTTGAGAACCTGTCTTTGAAGGACATCCTCGAAAAAGCAGACCATATTGTCCTGGCAGTCGCACACAGGCAGTTCCTTGATGCAAAGCAAAAAATCGCGTCAAGGCCATGTTTCGATGCAGTGGGGGTGCTCAGATGAAACAACTCTTCATGGACGTCAAAACCGGCAACCCTCTTCTCATGGAAGTGCCTGCCCCGCAATGTAAAAATGGGGGGATCCTTGTCGAAACCCTCTACTCTCTGGTCAGCGCGGGTACTGAAAAGTCCCTTTTGAGTTTCGGCAGGAAAGGCCTGCTGGCCAAGGCAAAAGAACGTCCTGACCAGGTCAGGAAAGTCCTCGATAAGATCAGATCCGATGGTGCAATAACCGCTATAAAGGCTGCCTTTAACAAGCTGGATGAACCCCTGCCCCTTGGATACAGTTCTGTAGGAAGGGTGATCGCCAAAGGCATCAAGGCTCAGGGTTTCGAAATAGGGGACCTTGTAGCGTGTGCCGGACTTACCGCAGGTCATGCGGAAGTAAATTATGTACCGGTGAATCTTGTTGTAAAACTCCCCCGTGACTTCGAAAGGACAGAACTTGCATCTTTCGTGGCCCTGGGATCGATCGCCATGCAGGGGATCCGTCAGGCAGGAGTTACATTTGGCGACTCGGTAGCCGTAATTGGTCTGGGTCTGGTCGGGCAGCTTGCCGTCAGGATCCTCCACTCCGCTGGTTGCAGAGTCATCGGAATAGACATTAACCCTGCCACCGAACAGGATGCCGAGGGATTCCTCTCCGCTTTTATCAAAAGCGATGACCCGTCCGCCGCTGAAAAGATCCGTCATTTTACGGTTAATGGATGCGATGCAGTCATCATTACCGCAGCGACAGAGTCCAACCAGCCGATCGAAATGGCTGCAGAAATAGCCCGTGACCGTGCGACCATTAGCATGGTCGGAGTTACAGGCATGGACATCCCAAGGCGGCCTTTCTATGAAAAGGAACTCACCTTCAAACTTTCCCGCTCCTATGGGCCGGGAAGATATGACTCCAACTACGAGGACAAAGGCATAGATTACCCTGTCGGATATGTAAAATGGACCGAAAAGCGCAACATGGAAGAATTCATCCGTCTTATCAGCGAGAAAAAGATCTCCCTGGAAAACCTGGTCACCCATACCTTTGAGATTGACAATGCCAAGGATGCTTACGCTCTTATCACCGAAAATCCGGATAATGAAAAATATATCGGGGTAATACTCAGATACCCATCAAGAGAAGAAAAAACCGGCGACACTATTACGCTCAAGAATAAATTCAAAAAGGTAGAGGGCAAGATCGGGGTCGGAATAATCGGCGGCGGAAACTTCGTCCGATCAACCATGCTGCCCAATCTTACAAAAATACCTGACTATGAACTCGTTGCCATTGCAACTTCGGGCAGCTCCTCATCAGGCCAGGTGACAAAAAAATACCCCTTCCGCTACGCCACGACAGATTACAAAAAACTACTGCAGGATCCGGACATTGACCTCATCGTCATTGCCACGCCCCATAACACCCACGCACCCCTGGCGGTCGAGGTCCTTGATGCGGGCAAACATGTCTACGTGGAAAAGCCCCTGGCAATAAGTATGGAACAGCTTGAAGACGTCAAAGCCGCCTACGAGAGCAACAACCAGCACCTTTTCGTAGGTTTCAACAGGCGGCACTCCCCCTTCGCCAAGTTCCTGAAGGAAAACCTGGAAACCGACAAATACCCCTGCATGATCCAGTACACCGTAAACGCCGGGACTGTCCTCGAAGACCACTGGATACAGGATCCCGAAGTGGGCGGCGGAAGGATCATTGGAGAGGCGTGTCATTTCATAGATTTCTGCGTCTACCTGACGGGATCAACGCCCAAAAACATCTCATCAACACACCTTAATCCCATCTCTTCCAATGTGCCTTCGGAAAATGTTTCCATCAACCTGGAGTTCGATAACGGCTCGGTGGCAAATATCATTTACACTTCATTAGGTTCAAAAGCTTTCCCCAAGGAACAGGCAACAGTTTTCTGCAACGGCCAGGTGGGAAAACTTGACAACTTCATGGAAGCTGCGATCCATTCTGAAAAAGGCAGATCCAAAATTAGAAAAATCGACCAGGAAAAGGGTTTCAGAGATGAATATGCGGCTATGTCGATGATGATAAGATTTGAAGACTCTACCGACCCCAGTTCGGTTTTTCATGTTTCAGAATGGGCGATAAAGGCTTCAACAAACTCAAATAATCCATAGGTTACTACATTAGTGAAGGCATCATTTTTTCATAGGAGGCAATGTTATGCGAGAATTTCAGATGTGTACAAACTGCGTAATGGATACGACAGATCCCGATATTAGTTTTGACGAGAATGGTCGGTGTGATTTCTGCGAAAATTTCCATGAAGTGATCCTCCCAGGCTGGCATACAGACGACAGAGGCGGAAAGGAACTGAAGGCTCTTTCCGAAAAAATTAAACAGGAAGGCAAAAACAAAAAATACGATTGTCTTATCGGTTTAAGCGGTGGAGTGGACAGCTCATACCTTACTTACATTGCCGTAAAAAGACTCGGGTTAAAACCTTTGATGCTCTCGGTAGATACTGGATGGAACCTAGACGTGGCAAATGAAAATGTTCAGAAGGTAATAAGTACTCTTAACCTTGATATTGAAACAATTGAAGTTGATTGGGAAGAAATGAAAGATCTGCAAGTAGCCTTTTTGAAATCTGGAGTGCCATACCAGGATTTCCCTCAAGATCATGCCATTTTCGCTGGTTTATTCAATTTCGCCGCTCAGAACGGATTCAAATATGTTTTGACCGGTGGAAATTACTCAACAGAAGGAGTAAAACCTCCAAAGGAATGGACCTATCTCAACGATATCCGTTTCATGAAAGATGTTCACAAAAGATTTGGGAAAAGACCCCTTAAGAGTTTTCCTATGTGCGGCATGTTTAAAAGCAGGTTATATTACCGCTATTTCAAAGGAATAATCAGGATCTGCCCTTTGAACTATGTCCCTTATCAAAAAGAAACAGCCATCTCCGTGCTAGAAAAAGAATTCGGATGGGAGACTTATGCCAACAAACATTACGAAGATATTTTTACACGGTTTTATGAAGGATACTGGCTCCCGAAACGATTCGGGTACGACAAGAGAAAATGCTATTTTTCAAGCCTGATCCTTTCAGGGCAAATGACACGGGAAGAAGCGCTTAAAGGTCTTTCCGAACAACCTTACGACGAAAAGATTGCCATGCAAGACCTGGATTACATATGCGGGAAGCTAGAAATTTCAAAAAAGGAAATGCTCGGATACATGAGTGCCCCTCATAAAACATACAGGGATTACCGAAACAGCTATTGGTTGATCAGAGCAGCTATAAAGGCAGCCATGTTATTCGGAGTGGAAAAAAGGAACTTCAGGTAACTTTTCTTTCAAAGGGCAAGAATATGAGAGATATAATTTTTATTGGGAATTCACGAGATTATCACGCTTATGATTGGTATAGAACCGTAAAAGAAATTTGTCCTGGAAGGAAAGTTATTTTCATTACAGATCTAGTTGAAGGTGAAGGTTATGATAAATTAATCCGCAATGATGACATAATAATAAAACTTTTTAACATCGATAGGTTCCTGTTGAGGAAACAATCAAAATTTGCAAATTTATGGCGAAACCTGATTAAATTAATAGTTATACCTTTTCAAATCATTAAATTAAGGGAAATTTGCAAAAAATATCCTAAAGCTGTTTTTCATGCCATGCCAATGTACTATATGTTCCTATCTTCTTTTGCCGGAATCAAATATGTTGGGACACCACAAGGTAGCGAAATACTAGTAAGACCTCAAAGATCTAGATATTACCGATTCTTTGCCAAACGAGCCTTGGAAAAGGCTGGGCAAGTTACTGTCGATTCTGTAAAAATGCAACATAAAATACGTTTCTTGTTCAATAAGGAGTCTATTGTTATTCAAAACGGAATAGACATAAACTCAATTTTAAAAAATAATAAAAACATTGTTTCCCGAAAACGCATTGCTTCAATAAGAGGATTCACCCCCCTTTACCGTATTTCTGAAATACTGAAAGCCAGACAGAGAGGAAACTGCAATATTCCCATAACTTTCATTTATCCTTTCCAAGACAAGCCCTACAAAGAAATGGTCTCAAGACAATTTTTAGAGCAGGATCAGGATCTTGGAAGATTGGATCGAGGGGAAATGTATAAAATATTGTATGAGTCCTTTTTAGTGATTTCCATACCTTCAAGTGATTCATCTCCGAGGAGTGTTTATGAAGCAATCTTCTGCGGCAGTTGCATTGCAACAACAGAAAACACATGGATTGATCCTCTCCCTAAATGCATGCGAGATAGAATTTTAGTTGTCGATTTAAATGATCCTTCTTGGTTTATAACATCATTGGAATGGGCAAAAAAAACTTCAGAAAAAAGATTCCAGCCAACAAAAGAAGCAATTCAAATGTTTGATCAAAGGGAAACTATCAGAACAGTAGTAAACATGTTTTATTGAATGAAATTATATTTTTCATCGAAAGACCTAAAAACCTTTTCTATCACTTCCAAATCTTAGGAGGATATTTCTACATTTGGAAAATAAAATTATTTACTACACCGGCACACTCGCTTCGGGCGGGGCCGAAAGGCAACTGATATATACTGCCCTTGCGGCCAAGGGGCGAGGTTATGAAGTAAAAATAGTTATAGACTACCCGGTCTGCCATTACAACGAAATGCTCAGTGGCAGCGGGATCAAGGTTGAGTGTACTCATTCGACAAGGTATTCACCTCTGAAAAGATATTTTGCCCTGTCAGATGCTATACGCTCTTTCAAACCACAGATAATGCACTCTTTCCTCGCGACAAAGAACCTCTGGGGAATGGCACTTGCAAGGCGCTGGGAGGTACCGGTAAAGATCGCGTCGGTCCGAAATACAAGCGACAAGGAATTCACAGGTATAAGGCTCTACCAACATTGTGCGGATAAAATAATCTGCAACACAAAAATGGCAGCAGAAATAGCAGAAAAACGATACGGTGTCCCATCTGAGAAACTGATGGTTGTTTACAATGCAATAGACACGACCCTTTTCCGTGAGGCTATACCGGCACCTGAAATAAGAGAAACGTCAGGTCTCAGGAAGGGGACAAAATTGGGGGTAACAGTTGCCCGTTTCGCCCACCAGAAAAACCATACGGGACTTTTGCAAGCATTGAAGATGATTGCAGATGAGGGACTTTTGGATGACCTGCATTATATCCTGGTGGGATCTACTGAAAATATCACAATATTCGAGAATGTGCGAAACGAAATAGAAACCCTTGGTTTGACAGAGAAAGTTTCTATTCTTGGTGTCCGCGAGGATATCCCGGAGATCCTGAAATCCTGCGATTTCATGGTGCTTCCGTCTTTTTACGAAGGATTCCCCAATGTGGTCCTGGAGGCAATGGCTGCGGGTGTTTTCGTGATCGCCACACCTGTGGGTGGAACGCCTGAGCTTGTTGAAGATGGCGAAAATGGATTGCTAACATCGGGGACGGAACCCTTAGATCTGGCCGACGGCCTCAGGAAATATCTTTCAATGGACAAGATGGCAAGAGAACGGATCCTTGATGCTGCTTCAAAACATGTCATGAGTTTTGACAAAGGAAAGGCCTTTGAGGCAATCTTCTCTCTTTACGAAAGTTGTGGAATTTAAGAGTTGGAGTTATGGAAACCTAGCCATGGGGACTTGCCAAGAATTCCCTCCTTCCCCTTGTTTACGTTTATCTTGGCAATTTTGCAATATGTGATTAAGAAAAGGAAATTGAAATGTAAAAAGAGAGGATAATCCTATGATAAAGAAGGTAATGATAAACTCCTACCAACATCTCAGAACAATAGCCTTGAAAATTTTCCCAATAACTACAACAAAAATCGAGTTCCGATTGAACACCGGCTACTGGCCCAACCTGAAGAACCCTGAGACCTTCAACGAAAAACTGACGTGGATGAAGTTTTTCTGGTATGACCCCCTAGCCGTTCAATGTGCCGACAAATATGACGTTCGAGAATTTGTCCGCCAGAGGGGCCTGGAGAGTATCCTCAACCCACTTTTCGGGGTTTACGATGATGTTGATGAGATTGACTTTTTCGGGTTGCCTGAGTCTTTTGTGTTGAAGGTTGCCCATGGGTGCGGTTTCAATATTATCTGCGAGAACAAACAGGAATTGGACTGGGAAGAAACCAAAGAAAAGATCCGGCGTTGGCAAAAGATCAATTATTACCATCAAAACCTGGAATGGGTCTACAGGGACATAAAGCCCCGGATCGTATGCGAAAAATTTATACAGACCAGTGACGGAAAACCTCCAAAGGATTACAAAGTGTTCTGTTTTAACGGAGAACCCCGGTTCCTTTTTGTAGCGACCGATCGAATAGATCATAAGACCAAGTTCGATTTTTATACCCTTGATTGGGAACATATTCCGGTTAAGAATCACTACCCCAACGCAAGCGAACCATTGGAAAAGCCAGAAAGGCTTGAGGATATGATCGCAATGTCAAGAATTATTTCCAAAGGGTTCCCTCATGTACGGGTGGATTTTTACATTGAATCGGGGGAGATTATTTTCGGGGAGATGACTTTCTTCCATTTTTCGGGCAACGTCCCTTTTGAACCTTTTGAATACGACCTGGAGTTCGGGAAGTATTTGTCCCTTACAGGGATGGAAATGATTAGCTGAGAGAAACCTTAGTTAACTTGTTTATTCTATTTTTTCTTGAAAAGAAAAATAATCATCGACAAGTCCACGCTACTTGATATTTTTTTGCAATTAAAGTGTGTGAATGATTGGTCTCTGCATAAACCCTAGATTTTGCCTGTATTTCCTCAATAGATTCCTTGTTTTCTATAATCCATGACAGTTTATTGTAGATTTGTTTAGCATCCGGAGTAATGTTCACGACAGGGCAATTCTCAAACCCCATATATTTCATTGCAATTTCTTCTGACCCGCTTAGAACAACCTTGCCCATCGAGAGACCTAAAAGGGCATTCATACCATATCCGAGTGATTTGCATTGATCAATGAGGATATCGCAATTGGAAAGATTCTGAATATAATCTTGGAAAGATACTCTAGTAACGAAATCCAAGGAAAACTGGCCACCATGACTATTTTCTAAATTCTCAAGTGCCTTTTTGATAAAGTAATGCCCCTTGTCGCACTTTCTGTTTAAACCGTAGAGAACATTGACTAATTCCTTCTGCTGTGAAAACTTTGGGCGGAATTTGTCAACATTAATGGGCATAGGAATGGGTGGATTAAGATTATCAATTAATCCCTCAAAGGGAACCCCATACGAAAAGGAAGTTGGGATTACATTCTTGAAATTAGAAAGTGTTTTTTTCTCTCTTTCCGTTGCTGAAGGATTTCCCCTTTTTTTGACCATTCGAATGACATCGTCACAATATTTTCTCTCCTCTTCAGTAATGTGATAAGGAGAATAAGGTAAATGGTTTAGGCAATAATTGGTGACGGTAGGGCTTGCTCCAGCTATAACTACAAACAAATTGCGATTTTTACTTTTTAACTTTTTGAAGAAAACATCCAAAAAACTGTCTCGAACAATTTGATAGTTGATAAATTGCAAAATGTCATATTCCTTTGCTATGTCAATTAAAGAAAAAACATTTCTGATCCTCTCTAATTTCCCAATCAAACCTTTATGAACCGTCTTGGAGAGGTCAATATCTGTTTCAAAATTTTTCCACCCATCTCCACTTGAAGCAATAGTAACCTCATGGCCTAATTCGACCAGACCATCTTTCAGGTTGTTATGAAAACCACTAAATTCACCAACTAATAATATTCTCAAACCTCAACGCTCCTTAAAAAAATTCTATATTTTTGTAATACCAGAGTCGGATAATCTATTTAACATGTTGTTACTGTTCTCTCGCCCGAGGCAGGAAATGCGCCTCTATAAAATCAAACCACCCTTAAACCTGATCAATTTTCCCCGCCCATTCATATACTTCTTCACCCAAAACATCTTTTAGAAATGCAATCGTCGTATGGTTCTTGAGCAACCTTCAGGGGGAGTAATCTCCCTGGCTTGCGAAATGATCGGCTTTTTGGCGCAGGAAATGCAGCGCCCGGATCTCGTTGGGAAAATCGGGAGCGTCCCACTCCATGTACGGAGCAGATATCTCTCCGATCAGGTCCATTTCGTACCCCCCTCTCATCTTGATGAACGGGTTCAGCAACAGAACATCGTCATGCCTGATCCTCCACTTTCCCTCTTTCTCAAACATTTTCACCAACCCCGGGTTTTTCTTCTCATAGGGTTTCCAGGCAGAGGGCTGGATAGTAATCCCGATCCAGTTCTCATTAGTGATAGCCTTATATGCTTCGATCAATGTTTTCCCGAAGAACACCTGGTGTTTGTTTGTACTGTCCTTATCGACCTGGAAATGCCCAAAAGAAATAGCACCCTTGGCAGGTATCCCTTTTGCCAGCATGGAGCAAAAAAGCAACCCACCTAATGCGTATGCATCCAGAAAAGCCCAATCTCCGTATCCCAATGGTTCCTGGTAAAGGATAAAGGAATCCGAAAAATGGATTGTTCTGAAAGCATTATTCAGATTCTCCCAACGGTTAAAATCCTGAAGCACTTCGTCAACAAGTTTGTAGATCCGGTCCGGACTCTCCGACTCGACCATATCGCTGAACCCTAGAAGATCCAGGAACAACAAATACCTTCCATTTTCTAGTCCAACATTTTTCGGCACCAAAATAATCCTCCAAAAAGATAAACCCTTAACCTTGGATCCTGGTTATGAAAAGTCTCAATAAGCTTTTTCTTTAATTTAATCAGGAAAAAGCCATTTCCTGGTTATTCCTTCTTTATTCAACCACCCTGAGCATTCATTTAATGTCCCGGAAGGGAGAGCCAATTTGATGAAGAATAGATCCTCTTCATTGTTTTCCATCATTTTCACCCATAATTCAGTCAGATCGTAACGCAGGTCCATCTGTGCGATGTAAACAGCATCCTGATTCTTTGCTCTTTGCTGCAGGATCTGATCCCTGGGGTGAAAAACCAGGGGGCATCCTGCTGCACGCTCGTTGTAAATTGCTTTTTCAAATAACTGTAATATCTCCCCGACTCTTTTATCCCTATGCAGTATGGAACCCATTGCCGTGATATCAGCTATGAAAACAGCTCCGGTGGCTTCAGGTTGCCGGTTTTCATTTGCGAAATAGGTTGCAACTTTCCAGTTCTGGGTCCAATCGAGAAGAAATGAGCCGAGGATGGGCCCCAAATCTTCTGCGGGGTATTGCTGAATTCTTTCATCCACTCAAACCAGGGATCAATATCTGGATTCTGGTTGGCTACATTAAAGATATCTTCTGACGGGGCAGTCAATTCTCCAAATTTGTAAAGCAACAATTCCCCTAGGAGAAGATTTGCCTGCATTGATGATTGGTAATCCGGCTTCAATTTTCCAAGAGTGCTGATCCCCAAAACATTCTCTTTTATCCACCTGACAAATGTGGAATCCAGCAACCATCGATAATCCGCCTGTCCCCTGAAAAGCAACAAATGATCAAATTTCATTCCTTGATCAACGATATACTCCAGTTCCTCAAGGAAGGTCTCGAAGCTTTCCGGATGCCATTCCGAGGGATGAAGCCACGTGTTGGTTCCAAACAATTTGGGTTTTATTTGCATTTTTGCGTACGGCGTCCTATTAGGTAGTATTGGTGACCAAAAACTATGGAATAATCATCAAAAATCACAAACCTAAATCGTCGTTAACGAAAACCAAGTGAATCCTATCTCTATTCGCTTCTACACACCCTGAAACAATAACTGTATTGAGACAAGCTCTCCTTGGATGATTACAATCAACACATTTCCCAAGGGTTAAACAAGGATTATTATATCTACTGTGATGCTTTTCGTTATGTCGAATATAGTTCAACGGTGCTGCTATGTTTCTGTTTCTTTTGATAGCTTCCTCAACATTGTTTGTCAGCTTATTTCTACCGACAACTATTATTACTTTCCTAGGGCCGAAGATCATTCCTGAAACCCTGTTACCAGCACCATCTGTCGAGACTATATTCCCATCAAAGGTTATTGCATTTGCACCAATAATCAGGATATCTGAAAATAATGTTGTCCTTAATTGTTCCAACCATTGTTTTTGCAAAATAATGTACTCTTCTTTGGGAATATCCAATTTCCCACTAGGTTGTTTACCATAAGCTATAAGTTTCCCATCATCAAATCGTTCGAATGGGTTATTTATCTTAAAGCCCATCTCCCTGGATAAGTTTTCAACTCCTTCATAAATACCCAATTGATGCAAAGTTACACTATCACTAAAAGCGACCTCTTCAAATCTGTTTTCAGTAACCATTTTTTTAATCAGATTCCTTACAGTGTCTTTTGCGTGGGTTTGCGTTTTGCATGAATAGAAGTTGATTCTTCTTTTTAGAAATACTTCTTTCAACTTAAGAGCCTGTATTTCAAAAAAAATTGATCTTTCTTCACTAATATCTTTTTCATCAACCATTGCTGGACCTCCTCCCAATGTTGATTTTTTCAAAATAAATCCACCGGTAAAGTTCAATGTTAAAATCTTTATTTGGGGGATTTTAATTGGACTGTGTTTTCTTCCGAATAATTTCGCTACGCAACAGTAATTGCTTAGCCATAATAACCATTGGAGGCCCGACAAACTTGTTGTTATAAACAGCCACACCCTTGTCTTCCTGTTTTGCTCTTTCGGCCAGTTCCAACATCTCTTTTGCTGTTTCAACCTCTTCATCGCTCGGAGAAAAATATTGATGGACAAGCGGCAGTTCCTTGGGATGCAGTACAAGCATTCCCTCAAAACCCAGTTTCTTAGCAAGAATAAGATTTCTTTCAAGATCCTCAAGGTCGTGAACATGTATGTGAACTGTATCTATCGGGATTATCCCCGACGCCCTGGCTGCATTTGCTATCAGAACCCTTGCAGTGTAAATGCTTAGGCCTTCTTCGTCGTGCACGCCACCTAGATCAGTAACATAGTCCTCACAACCAAAAGCAAGGGCAACAAGTCTTTTTGACGAAGAAGCAATTGCTCCTATGTTTACTATCGCTCCGGTTGTCTCGATCAAGGCGATGATCTTGAAGGTTCCTACAGGTATCCCCTTCTCGTACTCTATTGTCTCGAGAAGTTTATCGAAAAAGTAGATGTCTTCTGGAGCCTTCGCTTTGGGGTAGGTAAAACCGTCAATTCCATCAATGGTGAGTTCGTAAACATCCTTCAAAAGATGTCCGCTCTCTCTATCGTTTACTCTGGGAAAGACGAGATAATTTGAAAAACTGCCCTGTTGGATCATCTCGCGAATGAGGCTTCTGGCCTTCGCCTTGTTTGAAACAGGCTGGACGGAATCTTCCAGATCCAAAAGGAGCACATCAGCGTCAGATTTTGATGCACTTTCCATAAGGCGCTGGTTGTGTCCTGGGACAAACATCAAACTGCGGAAAGGCCATTCCAAAACATTCACGATGATCACCTCTCATTCTCGGCATTAGGCTATCAGCCTTCGTTCAATTCATATTCTTTCTGTTCGATTGTCCGGTGGAGCCGGGCAGGAGATCCAATATACAACTCAGAATCGGCTGTGTTTTTTGTCAACAGGGCATTCGCTCCAATAACACAATAGGACCCAATTGTCACTTTCTCCAAGACAGAAGCAGCCAGGCAAATGTCTGAAGCTTCCCCAATTTTGACGTAAGAACTGATTGTTGAACCAGCACTAATATGGCAGAAACGACCAATTCTATCGTTGTGGCCAATCACACAGTTGGCCATTACATAGACGGATTTTTCAAGGACGGTTTGTGGCCCAATATATGTGTTGGCCATAATGAAACAACCAGATCCGATCTCTGCATTTGGAGCGACAAATGCCGAGGGATGAATAATTGTAGCAAGTCGTTGGTCCGGGATATTCAATTTTTCGAACAACTTGACCCTTACCAGCCCATGCTCTATCGGGTGTACAGCGAAAGAGAAATATATATTCTCCTCTTTCAATAAGCTGGCTACTTCCGATGTTGGCCCCAGAACAGGCTGCCCACATATGGTTCCTGTGTGAAAATCGTTAAGGAATCCGAGTATTTGCCATTCCCGGTTTCCATGTTTTAAGGACATCTCTTCCAAACATGCAGCGACTACCCCTCCGTTGCCCTCTCCTCCGATGATCACTAACTGTTTATTGGTCATCCTCTTTACCCTCCCGAACCCTTGGGACCAGAATTGTTCGTTTTAAAGAAAGAACAGGAGAATCTTTCTGATTCCACGCAGTTGTCTCTACTGTAACAATACCTCTGTCTTTCTTTGAACACTCCCTTTTTTCTAATACTTTGGAGGAGGCGTAAAGGGTGTCTCCAATAAAGACGGGGTTCAGATGCCTTACTTCATCGTAACCAAGGTTTGCAATTGCCAATCCGCTTATGTCCCTAACGCTCATGCCGACAACAAGGCTGATAACATAAGTTCCAACCACCAGGATTCTTCCATGATGTGCTTCTTTTGCGTATTTTTCATCAAGGTGTACAGGGTGGTGATTCATCGTAAGAAGGCAAAAAAGGTTGTTGTCGCTCTCAGAAACCGTTTTGCCAGGCCAGTGGCTAATAACCTCGCCCTCCGTGAATTCGTCAAAATAGCGGCCAAAATTACTTATTCCCGGCATAAGCATCCCCCACTTTCACAAAAAATCTTGATATGATCTGCCTGATGGTCGATCTGTACACCCAAATAATGCAGAAAGCGAAAAGTGTTGAAAGAAGAAACTGCAGTAGAACCTTATCCCACAGGTAAGCTGAAAGAATGACAAAAAGCAGGCAAAAGAAGACAGTAATGATCTTGAACCGAATAGAAATGTTAAAAAGCTCAAAACGAAGGGTAAGTAAGTATAACACTACAGTCATGAGTATATAGCTGACAAGAGTCGCAACCGCAGCTCCCTCGATCCCCCAAGTCGGTATAAGGTAATAATTCAGGGTCACATTGAGAAAAGCAGACAGGATCCGAACACAGGTTGATAATCCCGGTTTTTTGATGACCTGCATTTGTGTGGCAAGTATCTGAGAAAGCATCAGGACAAGTGGTGCCAGGAAAAGAAAAGGCGTCACAGAAACTCCTGCCTGATAAGAGCCCCCCACCAGTATCGGATAAAACAACCGGACAAACGGGAAATACATCAATGTGGAAACGAAAGTTAGAACCCCAAGAATCTCAAAAGTTCTGGACATCAGATCAACATGGTCGGCATCCTTCATGGTCGAAAAAGCAAAATATTGCCATCCACCAGAAAAAGCCATGTAGATCAGGGAACTTATCCCTGCAACCCTTGCTCCGATCCCATAAATCCCAAGTAGGTCCTGTCCCAACATATGAGAGATCATCAGTCTGTCACAGGCATTGAAAATCCAATAGATAAAAAAAGTTGGTGCTAGTGGGAGACCGAACCTGAGCAGTTCTCTAATCCTGGTTTTGTCGACAAGGCGCCATTCGAACCAGGATCTATTGAGATACCAGAAAACGGTCAAGGAAAAAAGAACCGAAAAAGCAGAACCAGCGACCAATCCTCCGAGGGGCATCCCCATCACGATAACCGGAATTGAAACAGCGTAGGAGGTGACAGGAACGAGAAGGTGCATGACCATATACACTTTTCTATTGTTTTGCATGCGGGTCGGTGCAGCAACAATAGATTTTAAAGCAGAAAAAAATATTACTGCTAATGCCACAAAGATCAATATTTCGGATCCAGAGTCCCTGAATACAAACCTTGCAAGGATTGGCGTCGTCAGCAATCCAGAAAAAACTACCAAAAAACCCGAGATAAAAACAATTGTCAAAGAGCTGGAACAAACACTTTTTCGGTTTTCGTTTGAGTCTTCGTCGAAATAGAACCGGAACATTGAATCGTACATTCCGACAACAGCAATGGGTGTTCCGAAAGAAACCATAAGGCGATACAACTCAAGTTTTCCGAAAACAGCAGGATCAGTGATAAGCCGAGTAATAAGGGGAAGCAACACGAAAGGAATAGCCTTCCCCAACACACCGGCAAGGCCGTAGATCAAGAAATTCTCGATAAAAAGCCTGGCCCTGCTGCCCGCCATAATGGCCCTTACCCAGGGGTGAATCCGTTGATGGTTTCTATAACAAATGCGATCTCCTCTCTACTGATCCCGTTGTAAGCAGGCAGACTCAGAACATCTTCTGCCAATTTTTCCGTTATCGGGAAGGAACCCCCGGAATAACCTAAAGAGGCATAAGCTTCTGTAAGGTGGGGCGGGATGGGGTAATGTATTTGGGTCTGAACACCCTGCTCCTTCAGCTGGGCCTGGAGCGTGTCTCTTTCATCGCACTGTATCACGAATTGGTGCCAGGTGTGCCTTGAATCCGGGCGGATCTTGGGCAGTTTAACCAAGGGGTTGGCAATACCTTCGAGATATTGCCTGGTAATCTCTTCCCGCTCAGACAGGATTTCTTCAAGGTGAGTGAGCCTGACACGCAGAAGCCCTGCCTGGATCTCATCAAGGCGTGAGTTGATGCCTTCTGTTTCGTTGTGATATTTCAACCTGCTTCCGTAATTCCTCAGCGTTTTTATCTTTTCAGCAAGGGTCGGATCATCAGTAACGACAGCTCCCGCATCCCCGAAGGCCCCTAGATTCTTGGTGGGGTAAAAGGAGAAGCAACCCATAACCCCAAAGGTTCCTGTCATCTTTCCCGCAAAAGTGGCCCCATGGGACTGGGCACAATCCTCGATGAGTGGAATACCTGCCTTGTTGGTAATTTCTGAAAGTGAGAGCATATCGCAGGGCTGTCCGTAAAGGTGGACGGCCATAATAGCTTTCGTTCGCTTTGAAATTGCTTTTTCCAACATGTGGGGATCAATGCCGTGGTATTCATCGGGCTCAACAAATACCGGAGTGGCACTGTTTGCTGTGATTGCAAGCACCGTTGCTATATAGGTGTTTGCCTGGACAATGACTTCATCTCCAGGACCTACGCCCAGGGTCTTAAGCGCAAGCGTCAGAGCATCAAGCCCGGAGTTGACGCCGATGCAGTGCCCACTTCCCACATATTCACCAAACTCGGCTTCAAAAGCTTCAAGTTCCGGCCCCATTATGTACCAGCCTGAACGAAGGACACGCAGGGCTGCTTCTTCGTATTCTTCAGCATGTTTTCTGAATAGGGGTTCCAAAATATTGAAAGGAATCATTTCTTTGCCTCCATGCCCCAAACCTCCATGAAAATACTTTCAATCCTTTGAAACAAATTCTTTAAAAGCTTCGTAGTCTCTTATATAGTCGGATTCTTCGTACTGTTGCGAAGCAAAAACAAGGAGGATACTATCTAACTCCAGCCATTTCATGGTGCGCCAGGTCGCAGGACCGACGTAAATAGCATTTTCCGGGTTTGCCAGAGTAATTGTTTCCTTTTTCCCTTTCCCACGGTCTAGGGTTACCTCAATTGTTCCATGAGGGCAAAGGAGAATCTGCTCGAGTGTTTTATGTGCGTGATAACCACGCACTTCCCCCACAGGGACGTTTTTTGTGAAGTAGACACGGCGTATTGGGAAATCAAAACGATGGCCCTCAAAAACAAAGATGTCTCCACCGTGACTGTTAATCTTCTGCAACTTCTTGATCTCCAAATCTAGACCGTCCTCTCTGCAATACCCTTCAGGATTTGAAAAGGCAACTGACAAAGGTAATCTCCATAACCATTCTTCATAGATCTTCCGATCGACTGCAACTGATCCTTGTCTATGTATCCCTTCCTCCAGGCTATCTCCTCGGGGCAGGACACCATGAAGCCCTGCCGGTTCTGTATGGTTGAGACGAACTTTGAGGCATCCAGAAGGCTGTCGTGGGTCCCCGTGTCCAACCATGCGTAGCCCCGGCCGAAGATCTCGACCTTCAATTGGCCTTCATCAAGATAGCGCCGGTTGAGGTCCGTGATCTCCAGTTCCCCTCTTTTTGAGGGTTTGAGATTTTTTGCCTTGTCCACCACGGTGCCGTCGTAGAAGTAGAGCCCCACAACGGCGTAGTTGGACCTTGGTTTTTCGGGCTTCTCCTCCAGAGAGATAACCTGGCCATTCTCGTTGAACTCCACCACACCATAGCGGTGGGGGTCTGTGACGGGGTAGCCGAATATGGTCGCACCTCCGGTCTGGTTCGCCGCCCTCTGGAGAAGCCCTGTCAACCCCTGGCCATAGAAAAGGTTGTCCCCAAGTATGAGGGCACAGGGGTCGCCGGAGATGAACTCCTCCCCAATTAGAAATGCCTGGGCAAGACCTCCAGGTTCAGGCTGAATGGCATAGGTGAAGTTCAACCCCCACTGGCTGCCGTCGCCGAGAAGGCGCTCGAAGTTGGCATGGTCTTCAGGGGTTGTGATGATAAGAATATCCCGGATACCGGCCAGCATCAGCACCGACAGGGGGTAGTAGATCATTGGCTTGTCGTAGACCGGCAGCAGTTGCTTGCTCGTGCCCAGAGTGACCGGGTAAAGGCGTGAGCCTGACCCCCCGGCCAGAATAATTCCCTTTTCCGTCATATTCTAGTTGTCCCCCTTTGTCGAACCCAGGCGTTCCATACGGTATTTACCGGAAAGGACATCCTCCACCCACTCCTGGTTGTCCAGGTACCACCTTACCGTCCTTTTGATCCCTGACTCAAATGTGTTTCTGGGTTTCCACCCGAGTTCTTTTTCGATCCTGGAGGCGTCTATGGCGTATCTCCTGTCGTGGCCGGGACGGTCCTTTACAAACGTGATCTGTTCTTCGTAGCTGATACCATCTTCCCTTGGGCGAAGTTCGTCAAGTATCCGGCAGAGAGTGCGGACTATCTCGATGTTGGTCTTTTCTGAGTTGCCGCCGATGTTGTAGGACTGTCCGGGTCTGCCCTTTTCAAGGACGAGTTTCAGAGCCTCGCAGTGATCCTCCACGTAGAGCCAGTCCCTTATGTTCATCCCGTCGCCGTAGACGGGAAGGCTATTTCCCCTTATGGCGCTGTTTATGATCAGCGGGATGAGTTTTTCCGGGAACTGGTAGGGACCGTAGTTGTTGGAGCAGTTCGTGACAAGGACCGGGAGTCCGTAGGTGTGATGAAAGGCGCGGACAAGGTGGTCCGACGATGCCTTGGAGGCAGAATAGGGCGACCTGGGGTCGTAGGGGGTGGTTTCCGTGAAGTATCCCTCCGGGCCCAGGGAGCCGAAAACCTCATCGGTTGATACATGGAGGAAGCGAAAATGCCCCTTTTCTTCATCTGCAAGGGTATTGAAGTATTCCAGGACGGCAGAAAGAAGCCTGAAGGCCCCCACAATGTTGGTCTGGATGAATTCGTCCGGTGAATCGATGGAGCGGTCCACGTGGCTTTCGGCCGCAAGGTGAAGCACCGCCTCAGGGCGGTATTTTTCGAAAAGACCCCTTATCAGTTCTGCATCGCAGATGTCGCCCTGGATGAAGGTGTAATTCGGATCACCTTCCAGATCGGCAAGGGAAGACCTGTTGCCAGCGTAGGTCAGTTTGTCGAGGTTGATAACCTGGTATCCGCTGGACAGGCAGTGGCGCACAAGGTTGGAACCTATAAAACCGCATCCGCCGGTGATTAAAAGTTCCAATTATTATCTCCCCTTTCACTAGAAAAAACAGGAATCTCCGAAGGGGATGATCGTTCCTGTTTGGATTCCAAATAATCAAAAAGAGCCCCGAAATAGAACAGATAGAGATATGACCAAGCATAGATTTCTGGCCGTTGATACATTGAGAGCATGAAGGCAATAAGCATAACAAGATTATGATACGTTCTATATTGTGACAAAAGAAAGAGGTAAATCATCAAAACAACAAGAAAACCCCATAGCCCATACTCGAAAAAAAACATCCTAATCGAAGAACCACCTTCTGCACCTTCAATTCGGCTACTTCTTGGGCCTTTTCCCCAAAATATTTGTTCTTTTGAATCAATAAAGTTTCTGAAAGTTATTTTAAATTCCTCTTTGTCTCTGTTATCTCCAGAAAGGGTGTAATCGGGAGTAATCACCAAACGATCAATTAATAAAGCTCTGCTAGGCTCAAAAAGGGATGACAAGAAAAAAAATGAAAGAAGAACAATAATCCATTTCCCCTTGTTCTTAAACTGAAAAAAAATGAAAAAGATAAGAAGAATATAGAAAGCCAGCGAAAAAGACATGATTCCTGCAAAAAAGATAATTAAACAGGGACCCTTATTCCTAAATCTGTCGAACCCAATAATTAGAGCCGAATAAGTACCTAGAGCTCCTGGTTCATCAAACACACCTATAAATCGAATTGAATCAATAGTGTTTGGGAACAAAGATCCCCAGAATGTCAAATAGTTATACGTTTTAAGGGTGTTAAGGGGCGCTATTTCTTTAAAAGGAATTGGCAGAAAAAACCTTAGATAATAAATAATTATGCCCGGTATTAAAATTAGAGAAAAAAACCAAATAAAAAATTTCCATGTTTTCTTTGTTTGTAATTCTTCTGAGAAAGCGAATATCCAGATAAAACTGGACATCAAGAAATGAGTTGCCCCAAGGATAGAACCACCCTGAAGCAATTGACGATAGTTAAAAGAACTGAAAAGCAAAATGATTACGGAAAAAGACAAAAGTGTTTTACGTGGATTTAGCTTAAATTTATACAAAGCCAACATGCAAAATAAAATGAAAAAAAACACAAAAGAATAGTTCATAATTGCTTTTTCCCAAAAGTAGAAGGGCCTTAATAGACTTAAGGCAAAAACTCCAAACACAATTTGAGTCAAAGAATTATGATTGAAATTAGAGATAATTGAGTTGTTCAAATTTGCCTCCTAAAAAATGATTTGGAGAGTAGGCTGGAGAATAAGAACTCCAAAAACAACATTTGGAAACAGAAAACACACACGCCAAGATCTTATACCACTAATGCCGATTCTTACATTTAAATTTTTTAACATTAAAAATAATTTATCATAACAAATCAGTGAGAAACAAATATCATCCAATAAACCACTCCACAAACTTACCTAGCCCCACTTCCAAAGAGGTCTTCGGCCGGAATCCTACAGCAAGGAAAAGACTATCTATATCCGCGAAGGTCTCAACCACATCTCCCTGTTGTAAAGGATAGAACTCCTTGACGGCTTTTCTGCCTAGGCACTCTTCGAGGATCTCGACAAACCTGCCCAGTTCAACCGGGGTATTGTTGCCGATATTGTAGATACGGTAAGGCGCGGAACTGGATGAAGGATCGGGCTTCTCCCCACCCCAGCCCGGATTCGACTTGGGAGGTTTGGCCATTATCCTTACTACGCCTTCCACGATATCATCCACGTAGGTGAAGTCTCTCTTCATTTTGCCATGATTGAAAAGTCGGATCGGTTTCCCCTTCATGATCGCCTCAGTGAAGGAAAAATATGCCATGTCGGGGCGCCCCCATGGGCCGTAGACGGTGAAAAACCGCAGGCCAGTAGTCGGGATCCCGTAGAGATGGCTGTAGGAATGAGCCATCATTTCGTTGGCTTTCTTAGTGGCACCGTAGAGGCTTACCGGGTGATCTGTGTGATCTTTCTCCGAAAAGGGCATTTGTGTGTTGAGACCGTAAACGGAACTGGAAGAGGCAAAGACAAGGTGGTCCACTTTGTGTTGGCGGCACCCCTCCAGGACATGAAGAAATCCGTTGATGTTGCTGCTGACGTAGATATGAGGGTTGGTC
>LDZT01011517.1_pt1 | contig 27533 bp, 20 predicted proteins | sample 615521 | NCBI WGS metagenome assembly LDZT01 (sample SAMN03408292, study PRJNA278302) | terrestrial metagenome | isolation source: oil reservoir sample SB1 | place: USA: Alaska, North Slope, Schrader Bluff formation | collected 2011-09 | reverse complement strand
GTATATCCAAAAACAAGGCAAACCAAAGGAAGATCTGAAACAGATAAGGCTATTCTGATTTTTGATACCCTGCTGCTTGCCGCAGGGTGATTCATTTAAACAAAGTAAAAATATTAGTTATTTTTACTTTAGAAAAGCCCTTCATAGTCAAATTCAACAGATTCACCTTCTGCCGGTACATTGGTTATATCTATCCATTTGTAGGGAACATAAACAGTTTTGCTTTGAGGAACTACTTCTGCCGGATCTTTGCCTTCGACAACAATAGCCTGAATAGCATCTCCGTCTACTTCAGACCAGCCAGCAAAGTTTTGAGCAATAACTCCAACAAATGGATCGCCTCTTCTGATTAAGTCATAGGTCTGGTCGGAACCATCTATAGACATGGTGAAGATATTATCTTTGGTCATACCTGAATCAAGAATAGCTCTGGAAATTCCCCAGCCAATACCGTCCCAGGTACCAATAATAGCTACATTTCCACCTTCTTTGCCGTGCATTGAACGAATACGGTCAACAACCTGGCTTCCAAGTAGAGCACCCATTGCCCAGCAGTTTGTGGTACCATTTACAATTGTTGCGCCAATGTTTTCTGTATCTGCTAAAAATACAGGAATACCTGCTTCAGTGGCAGCTGCTACACCTTCTTCAATAATTGCGGCTTCTGAACAGCAGACTACAATTGCATCCACTCCCATACTGACATAATTAATCATACTTGGTGAAGTTTTTGTGATATCATTTTCTAAGTCTATTAATTCAACTTTCCATCCCATACGTTCTGCATAATCAACCATTCCACCATAAGCAGCTACATTGGAATCAGCAGCTAAGTTTCCAACATAACCTATAGTAATTTCTTCTGCTAGACCGGTAAGTGCAAACAGACCTATTATTAAAGATATTATCAATAATGTACAGGATAATCTCTTCATGCTTTTTCCTCCTTATTTGGAAAATTATTGGGGCATTCAAAAATTTTTCCAATAAATTTTCTGTTCATTAATCTGGTATTGTGACTGAACTACGATAAGTTCCAGGTGTTGCTGCCATTTCAAAGGCTTTTTGGATATCCTTCAAAGGAAAACGCTTCTCAATTAATGGAGTTACATCTATATTTTTGTAACTCAATAGTTCTACAGCATCCTGCCAGTTCTTTAAACTTGCTCCATATGTACCAATAACCTGCCAGAATTTATAATGGACAAGATTGGGATCAATTTTCCATTGTGGTGCAGGAAAGTTTGCCGCAAAAATCAAAAATTTTGCATTACGGGGTGCAATGTCAAACCCCTGTTGGTAAGCTTGAGTAGCCCCAACTGCAAAAATTACTGCAGAAGGACCTTTGTTATTGGTGAAATTCATAATTTCTTGTTTAAAACTTTGATTTGAAGGGTTGATTATTTTTTCAAATCCCAATTCATGAGCAGTTTGGATCTTTTTTTCAATTAATTCAGAGATAATAACATCTGCTCCAAAGTATCTGGCGACCTGGGCATTTAAAAGACCCATTGTTCCCGCCCCGATGACCAGAACATGTTCTCCTGGTTGGAGATTTAGGCGTTCAATACCCTGTAAAACTGTTGCCAGGGGTTCAGTAAAACCAGCTTCTTCAAATGGTATGTTTTTTTCCACTTTTACTACATGTTTTTTATTAACTACCTCGTACTGACTACAGCCATAATACCCGTAATAGCCATATTTGTCCATTGTAAATTTTTCTGCCGGCTTATTCAGGCATAAATGCATATTCAACCCTTTTCGACAATTTGCACACTCCAGACAAGGCCTATAAATATTATCAACAACCTGGTCACCGATTTTTAGGTTTTTTACTTTTTTACCTACTTTTGCGACGATTCCTGATTGTTCATGTCCCCAGGCCATTGGATAAGGTTGTTGATGGCGAAGTCCTAACCATTGTTGATAATCGTGAGTGCATATATTACAGGATTTATTGTGTATCAAGACCTCATCATCACTTATTTCAGGAATTTCATGTTCATGTACTTCAGCTTTTTTGTCTGCTACTAATACTCCAAATACCATGTTATTTTTCAAAATAATGTGCTCCTCCTATTACTTCCATTACTATAAATAACTTATTCCACATAGCATGTATTATTATACTAAGATAATGCTGATTAAGCAATTAAAAGAGTGTGTGTTATATTTTCTGTAAAAGGGAGTGTCACTATTGCTGTTATATATATTCATTATTTGTCATGAAAGTAAAAAAAGTTATTTTTGAAACTTATAAATGCAGAAAAAAAGAAAAATATTTAATAAAAAAGCTAATAAATATTATTAAAAATAAATAATTATTTAAGATATTTGAAATATGAAAGACTACAAAAACATCTTAATTAAATGATGATTCCCGTCCATTACATAACTTTACTTCTTTGATAGTTTGTGATATATACCCCGGTCAAAACCATTAATGCTCCAATGAAAAAGGTCAATGTCAACTTTTCATTAAGGATTAATACCCCTCCGATTGTGGCAAATACAGGGACCAGGTTCAGGAAGATCCCAGCGCGGGATGCGCCAATAGAGTAAACTGCTCCGAAGATTTCTCTAATTTTAATAAACATAACTGATTATTTTATAACATTTTGATGAAAATTGATAGCATCACTAAAATAAATTTTTAAAATAATTAGAATGATTTTTTTATATTGTTTTGTTATAATATTATATGTTTTTGCAAAAAAAATGATATTATTGATTAAAAACTAGTTTTGGGATTATGGATTATAGAAAGGGAATAATTAGATGATAAATAACATTGTGAATAAGTTTAATCTTGATAAAAAAATAGCCCTTATTACTGGTTCAAGTAGGGGATTGGGCCTGGTGATGGCAAAAGGGTTAGCCAGTGCTGGTGCAACAATAATTCTTAACTGCAGGCGTAAGAATGAAGAAAAGCTCAATCAGGTAGTAGAGCAGTTCAAAAGAGATGGAATTAAAAGTGTGCATGGTTATGCATTTGATATTACCAAAAAAAATGATATTTCCAGACAGGTTCAAAAAATCGAAAAAGAAGTGGGACCTATTGATATTTTAGTAAACAATGCAGGTGTACAGAGAAGAAAACCTTTAGAAGAGTTGGAAGAAGCTACCTGGAGAGAAGTCATAGAAACCAATCTTACCGGTTCTTTTTTAACCAGCCAGCAGGTTGTCCAGGGAATGATAAAGAGGAAATCAGGAAAAATAGTAAATATTTGTTCTTTGATGAGTGAAATAGGGAGAGATTCAATATCTGCTTACAGTGCCTCCAAGGGCGGCTTAAAGATGCTTACAAAAAACATGGCTGTGGAATGGGCAAAATATAATATTCAGATAAATGGAATTGGCCCAGGTTATTTTATTACCGATATGACCAGGGCATTGGTGGATAAAAAAGAATTCAATCAATGGATAATTAACCGGACACCTGCACATAGATGGGGGAATCCGGAAGAATTGATAGGGGCCTTAATATTCTTAAGCTCGGAAGCTTCTGATTTTATTAATGGGCAGATTATATATGTAGATGGAGGGATTTTAGCTGGAATTTAGAAATATTATAATTAAATAAAATTGAAAGAAAACAGAGCACAACTAAAAGTAAACAAGAAAAACTCAAACCTATTTTAGAAGTTCTATAAGCTATTCGCTTTGTAGTTGATATGTTTACTTGAATTATTATGGTAAAAGTTGTTATAGTGTAAAGACAAGATATTCAAGGTAACAGTATTAACCATAAAAATCGACTCTAATGATAATGGTTTAATAAAGCGGGTAAGATATTTACTGATTTTAAAATAAAAATACCTTAGATATAAAAATTAAGGATGTGTTTTTGAACAAATAAAAGGGAAGAAAGAGGCTTAAAATGAAAGAAGAAAAGCAAAGAAGAAAAAAAAGAACTCCACATTGGTGGAATGGATTTCTGGGTTTTATTGGCTTTTTTGGATTTCAGGGATTCGCACAAAATAATCCCTATACACTATTGTTTTTTACTTTTTTTGCCTTCTTTGCTTATTTCAAATATCTGAGAAAGGAATTGGAATATCTGGGTTTGTTGGGTTTTGTCGGTATATTTGTTGCAATATTAGGAATATTCGGAATTATCCCGGTTTAGATTTAAACCATGAACCAATAGATGTATAGATGATCTTTCATGCAAATTAATGCCTTCAGAAAAATAAAAAACATATTCTTAACATATTATGGTTTTCCAAGAGTAGTATATTTTGTCTTTATTGCTAGATTTATAAATGCCATGGGATATTTTGTTTTTCCTTTTTTAACTTTATTTTTGACAAAAAATCTTTCCCTTAGTGTAGATAAGGTTGGAATATATTTAATGTTGGTTGAGGTAGGAAGGATCAGTGGAGCATTATTAGGTGGCAAAACAGCTGATTGTTTGGGAAGGAAGCCTGTATTAATGGGGGCTCAAATAACTACTGCGTTTTTTTTATTTCCCTGTGCCTTCCTTGGAGAATCACTTTTAATTCCAAAGTTGTTGATTTTTGCCGCATTTTTTAATGGTGCCGTACATCCTGCTATAGACGCCATTTTGGTTGATGTTAGTCATCCAGTTAATCGCAAGGAAATATTCTCATTTATTTACCTGGGATTGAACCTGGGATTTGGAATAGGTTCACTTATTGCAGGTTTTTTATATACTAATTTTATGCAGCTATTATTTGTAGGTAATGTAATGGCAATTCTAATTGTCACAGTTGTTATTGGTTTTTATGTCCCCGAAACTAGACCAGAATTGATTAACAGTGAAACATTAAATAAGGTCAAAGTAGGACCTGGAACTGATATGCTGGATAGGAGAAAACCAGAGAAAATGATTTCAGCATTAGTTAATCAGCCAATAGTTTTGTACTTTTTTCTGGTCAGTATTATATTTTTTCTGGTACACAGTCAATTCTTTTTTAGTCTGCCTCTACAGATTGATGCTATTTTTCTGGAACAGGGTCCGGAATATTTTGGAATAGTTATGAGTTTTAATTGTTTAATTGTTGTTCTTATGACCGTGCCCATAACCTGGTTAACCCGACATAATAGGTCTGTTGTAAATGTTTTTTGGTCCGGTTTATTATTTGCTTTTGGGTTTGGTATGTTGAGGTGGATTAGTTTTTTGGGATGGATTTTGCTGTCAACTTTTATCTGGACATTGGGAGAAATATTACTTCGTATTAATACTGGTGTTTTCATAGCTAATCATAGTCCTGCTACATTGAGGGGACGTTTTAATTCTCTTGTTACAGTCAGTGGAAGTATTGGTCGTATAATTGGACCCCCTTTATTAGGGTTAATTATTGCTGGTTTTGGTATAAGAAGTATCTGGGTAGCGATATTTACTTTATCAATTATGGCTTCTCTATTAATGTATCTTATTTATTGCTATGAAAATAATTCTGTTAATATCAAAAATGACTAATTAATGGTTGTATGACAAATAAAAGTCTATCACTTTTTTGGAAGAATAGTTAGAATATTTTATACAGCAATACAATAAATCAAGGAGAAAAAGATGCACTTAAATCATTTAGATTTATTGGATAATCAACAAATTATGTTGAAAACAATAAAATTTCCGATAATTATCTATTTTTGTAGCTATACGCCAATAGAAATTTTTATGGCTGCCAACTTATGCCCATACAGAGTAATTCCATTTCAAATTGATATTAGTTCAGCAAACACCTATCTGGATAGTAATTTTTGTCCCTTCGTGCGTAGTATTTTGAGTTGGGCACTCGAGTTTAGTACTAAGAAAAATTGGATGTACCCAGTAATAATTGTAAATTCCTGCGATGGAATGCGTCGTTTATATGATGTATGGCAATATTACTTAAAAAGCGATTCAACTTATCTATTGGATATACCCAGAAAGGCAAATAGCTATTCCAAAGAATCGCTAAAGGCAAGTTTGTATTCACTAAAATATAAATTAGAAAATTACTATGGGAGAAAAATCACTAACAAGAATTTAGAATTAGCTATTAAGCAATGTAACGAATTTCGAGATATAATTAATAAATTAGACCAAATGAAACAAGAAGACATAATTGATATTTCCAGTTACGATTTTGCTCGATTGGTACAAGGCGGAATGCACTATCCCAGAGAAGATTATAACCAATATTTGAAAAATTATATTGATAATTTCTCAAGGCAAAAAAATAATACCCAAAGAATAAGAAAAAATAATAAATCTCCCAGAATACTATTAACCGGTACTGTATTGGACAATTTAGAAATATTAAAGACTGTAGAGCAATATGGAGGAAATGTTGAGGTAATGGATACCTGTAATGGATTGCGTTATTGGAATAGCAAAATAGATGAAAATAGAAAAGATAAAATAGAAGCCATAGCAGATTTTTATTTAAATAAAATTACATGTCCACGGATGCTCGATAATGATGTGAGAGAAAATAAACTATTGGAATTTATTAATGATAGAAACATTGATGGTATTATATTCTATACCTTGAAATTTTGCGATACATGCCTGTTTGACTTACCTTTATTGAGGGAAAAAATGAAACAAGAAGGGATTCCCTGTTTATATCTAGAAGGAGACTTTAGTCCTAATATAAGCGGACAATTTAGAACCAGGATTCAGGCATTTATGGAGGCGATAGAGTTTGGTTAAAAAAAATAATCAAAATCTCAGTTCTAGGATTATTAGTTCACTCGCTCAGCATTCTGGTACTTATTCAATAATGCAGATATTTTTTTCTGCCTATTTTAGAAAATCAAATAAGAGCTTTAAGGCCTGGTTATATTTTTTCATGCAACAATTTAAAAAAGCTTATAAAAGGGAAAAACCTGTTGTTTGGGCCAGTATCTATACTCCTTCTGAATTACTCTATGCAATGGATGTTATACCTATATATCCTGAAATGATTTCTGCTTCGGTGGCATCTATAGGGTTGGCTGATCATTTTATTGAAACCTCTGAATCTAATTTTTATATGCTAGATTTATGTTCGTTCTATCGTGTAGCTAGTGGAATGTTTTTAAATGATTGTTTACCACAGCCAGATATGATAATTTCTACTTCTCATTTATGTGATGGCTCTATAAAGTTTTTTCATAATGCAAGTAAATATTTTCATTGTGAACATTATTTAATAGATCCTCCTTATGAAGATAATGCAAATAATGAAAAATATCTGGAAAATGATTTAAAAAGACTTGTAGATTGGATAAGCAGAAAAACCAGGAGGAAAATACAAGCTGATTTAGTGAGAAATAGCATGCATCTGGCTAATCAAAGCAGATTAACACTGCAAAAAATAAATAAATTAAGGAAATTGTCCCCTGTTCCTCTGTCTGGTTGGAATGCCCTTTCGTATATATTGTATATGTATTTTGCTTCTTTTGGAACTGCGGATTCCCTGAGTTTTTATAAATTATTATTACAGGAAATTGAGAAAAATGCTAAAGAAAACAAAAGAAAACCTAGAAACAGAGAGATACGCATTCTCTGGCTACATCAATTGAGGCCCTATTATCCAAATATTATTCTCAAGACATTAACAGCCCATAATGCGGTTATTGCGTTTGAAGAAATGAGCCATATCTATTGGCCGGAACACGACCTGAATAGGCCTTATTTTAGCCTTGCTAAAAAAATGTATGCAAATCCCGGTGTGGGGCCTCTTGAAAATCGGGTATCAGCAGTTTTAAAATTGGTTAACAGGTACAAAATTGATGGAGTGATACATTTTAATCAGAGAGGCTGCCGACAGAGTTGTGGTGGGGCACCGATTATTAAGGATTGTTTAAAGGCAAGAGATATCCCAATGCTGATTCTGGACGGAGATGGGATAGATTCTAGAAATTATTCTGAAGGACAGACCAAAACAAGACTAGAGGCTTTTTTAGAAATAATAGAAAAGATATAATTATAGTATTATTTACTAAGGTAGTACTAGAAAAAATATAAAACTAGATATAAGTTTATTACTGTAAGACAATTGATAAGAAGGGTTTTGAAATGCTAGTAGTGGGAATAGATATAGGTTCATTGACCAGTAAAGTTGTCATAATGGATGAAAGTCATATAAGGGGTTATGCCATACTTAGAAGTGGTTTAAATATCAAAACAACTGTTGCAAATTGTCTTAAAGAAGCCTTTAAAGACACTGGATTAAAGCAGGAATCTGTTAAAAAGATTGTAGCAACAGGTTATGGAAGGGCAAATATTCCCATTGCTGAAAAGACAGTTACTGAGATAACCTGTCATGCTAAAGGTGCCTACTGGTTAAATCCCGATATCCGAACAGTAATTGATATTGGAGGCCAGGACAGTAAGGTAATATCCATTTCGGATCAGGGACAGGTTGTTGATTTTATGATGAATGATAAATGTGCAGCAGGGACCGGTCGTTTTTTAGAGGTTATGGCACAGGCTCTTGATGTAGAACTGGAAGAATTGGGAGAATGTTCTATGAAGTCAAAGACAAGAATTAATATTAGTTCAATGTGTACGGTTTTTGCTGAATCAGAAGTGATTTCATTAATTGCTGAGGGTTGTCGAAAAGAAGATATTATCAGGGGATTGCATGAGGCCATTACCAATAGAATTTATTCAATGGCTAACAGATTACATATTGAGAGCAAAGTAGCATTAACAGGAGGAGTTGCCAAAAATAAGGGAATTATTAATGCCTTTCAAAAAAAGATAAAAGAGAGATTATATCTTCCACCTGAGCCTCAAATAGTAGGAGCCATTGGTGCAGCCCTGATTGCCCGGAAATTATAAATATTTAAATAAATGGTTTTACCATAAAAAGATTAAGATAAGCTAGATGACAATTTTTCACCTGAAGTCCAAAGTTGGAAGTCATATTACTTAGAAATATTATAGCTAAAGTATAAATAAAAAATCGAAAGAAAAAGAGCTAAAAAGTGATAAAAGGTTAAACCTCTTTTAGAGGTTATTAAAGACACCCGCTATGCGGGTGCGATATTTACTATTGTTTTGCAAAAGTTAATAGTTTAGAAATTAATAAAATAATTGAAATTTTTCTGAACTTGGTAGGTTCTATTTTATAATCAATATATTTTTAGTAAATTATATTTGCTTTTTTATTGTATAGCACTTAGAATTATGGAAATATAATAATAAATAAGATGGATAATATGACAAAAAATAATTCCAATAGGACAGTGATAATAATTGTTCGACATGGTGAATGCAAAGGAAACAGGGAAGGCTTGTTTCGTGGAAGAAGTGATTTTCCTTTAAATGAAACAGGTTTAAATCAGGTAAAAGAATTGGCAAAGGCCATTAGGGCAATGCAACCCACGATGGTCTTTACTAGCCCCTTGCTAAGGGCGGTGCAAACTGCTAAGGCTATTCAAAAGGAATGCAATATTAGAGTAAAATACAAAGAAGCATTTAATAATATTATGCTTGGTCCGTGGGAAGGAAAGTCCAAAGATTACATTGCTCAAAAATATCCGGAACAATGGCAGGTATGGTTGAATGAGCCAGAGGAACTAATTGTTCCTGGTATGGAATCATTGGATTCGGTACAAGAAAGGGCGAAAAGAGATTTGGATGATATAATAAAACATCATTGGGGTGAAACAGTTATTGTTGTATCTCACCGGGCAGTTTTAAAACCATTGATTGCTTCTTGTTTAGGAATAAGCAGTCCCTATTTTTGGCGTATACATGTTGATACTGCCTCTTACAGTATTTTGCATTATCACAAAAGACAGGGTTATATTCTGGTTCAACTCAATCAAAACAAGCACCTGACTGAATTGATTACTGAATGGCAATAGACTATAAAAGAAGCTAATATAAAAATCTGGAGAATTAAATAGTGATTAAAATTGATTTTAGAATTATAAAAAAACCTTTAATAATTTTTATCATCTTGATTATTGCAAGCCTAACAGTTCCTTATCTATTACCTGGTACTTTTCTAGGTTCTTATTTATTTTGGATTATCTTATCTATTGTGGTAATAGGGTATGGCATTATGGTAATTGGAGGGTTAAAGTGACACGTTCATCAATTATGCTGATTGGTATTCTATGCTGGTTTTTCCTGGGATGTCTTATTTCATTTTCAGCTAAGAGAAAAACCGGTCCAGGAATTGCTGAATATTTCATTGCAAATAGGACTATAGGTGGATTTGTTGCCGCTATGACTTATAGTGCCACTACCTATAGTGCATTTATGATGGTAGGATTGGTGGGAATGACTTATTCTTTCGGAATAAGCACTATGGGCTTTGAATTATCCTATTTGATGGGTACTATTTTGCTGTTGGTATTATTTGCACCTTACTTTTGGTCAATCAGCCGAAAATATAACTGCATTACCCCATCCGAATTATTAAGTAAGGCATATCATAGCCCGGCTTTAGGAGGTATAGCTACAGTATTTTCAATGTTAATGTTGATTCCCTATATGTCAGTTCAATTTACCGGAATTGGTTACCTTTTGGAAACATTAACTAATATTCCTTACCAATTAGGAGTATTATCAGCATTGATAATTGTTTTGGTTTTTACGTTATGGGCAGGAATGCGCTCAGTTGCCTGGACAGATACTTTACAATCAATGATAATGTTTATTTCCTCAATTGTGTTAATCTTTTATGTGATGAATCATTTTTTTGGTGGATTTAGTCAATTTTTTCAGATAATTCAAACTGAGCATAGTGATTTGCTGGAAACAAGCAAAATGCCTTACCAAAGATTCTTGGGCCTTACAATTCCCTGGTTATTTTTTGCTTTAACAAATCCTCAAGTTGCCCAGAGAATGTTTATTTCACGCGATAGAAAAAGCCTTAGAACAATGATAATTGGATTCTCCATTTTTGGATTAATTTACACGCTTATTGTAATTCATCTAGGTCTGGCTGCAAGGCATATCTTTCCGGCAATTACCAATACTGATAGAATTACACCTATGCTACTGGAAAGAATACCCGTTGTTTTATCATTAGCAGTGTTTTTGGGGATTGTAGCTGCTTCTGTATCCACCGTTAATTCAATAATCCTGACCCTTAGTTCGATGTGTACAGTAGATGTTTATGGAAAATTATTTAAGGCAGGAGAGGGTAAAAGATTATTATTTGGGAAGATAATGGTACCGATAATTGCCATTTCAGCTTTTTTCTTTTCTTTAGGACAATTTGGCATTATTGTTGAGTTGTCAGTGATGTCTTCTGCTGGCTTATTGGCATTAGCCCCAAGTTATTTTGGAATATTCTGGGAAAAAGGCGATAATGTTGCCGCAATCAGCAGTATTGTTATTGCTGGTTTATCTACAATTATCATGTATTTTACCGGTTATTTCCCACTTGGCGTTTGGCCAGGTATCTGGTGTCTTCTAATTTCCACTGTTATCTTTATTGCAGTAAGCAAGGCTAGATTTCATAGCAAGAGCAATATAAAGCCTACAAGGAATTATTGACCTATATATAATTAAATATTTTTTACTTAACCATGAAAAAAACCACCTTCTTAGAAGATGGTAATGGTTAAATAAATTGCTTTTACTATGAAAAAGAATAAGAAAAGCAATCTGGCAATTTTTCACCTGAACTCTAAACAAAAAATTCAAACCTCTTTTAGGGTTCTTAAAGCCACCCGGTTTGCGGGTGCGATATTTACTGTATTAAAAAATAACAGCCAATATTTATCTATTTTGGAAATATTCCTGTAATCTATTCATGCCCTCTTGCAGGTTTTCCATAGAGGTAGCATAGGAAATTCTAAGGTAGCCCTCTGCATTTTGTCCAAAATCGATTCCAGGAGTTACTGCTACTCGAGCCTTTTCCAGGATATCAAAAGCAACCTGGAATGAATCATTAGAATATTTTTTGATATTAGCCAGGGTATAAAATGCTCCAGTTGGATCAATCTTACTGGCAATACCAATTTCTTTCAGTCGTTTTAACAAATAGATACGACGCTTATTATAAATTTCTGCCATTTTTATGACATCACTTTCACATTCTCTGATAGCTGTCATTCCGGCAGTTTGTATAAAAGAATTGGCACAGATGAAAAAGTTTTGTTGTATTTTTTGTAGGGGGCGTATATATTCTTTTGGTGCAATTAAATAACCTAATCTCCAACCGGTCATAGCGTAACGTTTGGAAAACCCATCTAAAATAAAGGTACTATCTGTAAATTCAAGCATTGAGTGTTCTTTTCCCTGGTAAGCCAGACCATGATAGATTTCGTCAGAGAATGTATAAAAACCCAGGTCTGCAATAGCCTGAAGGTCTTCTGCAGTAAAAACAGTTCCAGTTGGATTGGATGGAGAATTGACCATAATCATCTTTGTTTTAGGTGATATATATTTTTTGATTGTTTTAAAATCATATTTAAAACCATTTTCTTCATATACTGGAACAAAAACTGGTTTACCTTCAAGAAATTTTATTATTTTTGGATAACATGCATAGTGAGGATCAGATAGAATCACCTCATCGCCAGGATCCAATATTGCTGCAAAGATAAGGTACATTGCCGGAGAACTTCCTGAGGTCACAATAATTTGGTCTGGAGAAATTTCTACCTGATATTTTCTTTGATAATATTTGGCAATTTCATCCCTGAATTCTTTTTTACCCATACTGTTGGTGTAATGTGTATCACCAGTTTTTATAGCATTAATTGCTGCATCTTTAATTGGTTGCGGAGTTTCAAAATCGGGTTCTCCAACCTCTAAATGAATAATATTCTTACCTTCCTTTTCTAATTGCTGGGCTTTTTCCATAACATCCATGGCAATAAACGGGGAAATTGAAGAAGCCTTTTTGGTAACACGAAAATCATATCCTTTCATATATACCACCTTCCTGAAGACTAATATTAATTATTTAATGTCTTAAAATTAATTTTGTAATTGTTATATTCTAGTACATTTCTATGAAATACAAAAGAGATATTTACTATTATATTCAGAAAAAATGGAAATATCTAAGTTTTTTGCAATAATTTATGAAAAAAGTGAAAATTATTATTAATTTTTAGTTGGCAATTTGTTTATAATAGTGGAAAAGACGATTATTTTATGTTAAATTTATAAAAATTGTTCTAATATTTTTAGATTTACAATAATTATAAATATTTTTTAATAATGAAGAGCAGTTTAAAAAATTGTATATATAGTAGGTAGATGACAATAAAAAAGACGATAATTGTTTTCGAATCATATCATCACAAAAATACAGAAAAAATTGCCAGGATTCTGGCCCAGGCACTTCAGGCAAAATTGTATAGGCCAGACCAGGTTAATATTTCCACATTATCAGACTTTAGTTTAATCGGTTTTGGTACTGGAATTTATTATGGGAAGCCACATAAAAAAATTCAGCATTTTTTAAAGGAATTACCATTATTGAAGAATAAGAAAGCATTTCTTTTTACCACTAGTGGACTTCTAAGGGATGAATATACCCAAAACATCAGAGACAGGATAAGCCAGAAAGGATTATTGCTTATTGGAAGCTTCTCGTGCAAAGGGTATGATACCTATGGTCCTTTTAAAGTTATCGGAGGGTTAAACAAGGGACATCCTGACCTGGAGGATTTTTATCAAGCCGAAATATTTGCTAATGACTTGAAAAATAGGTTATAATTTATGGTTAAATTTAAACTACTTTAGAAAAAGTAGACAATTAGCTACAGGCTTATGAAAGGAGAAAAATATAATATGAAGATTAGCTTTTTGGGTGCAAACCGTTTAGTATCTGGTTCCTGTTATTTAATCCAGACGAAATATAAAAAATTCTTGATTGACTGCGGGTTATTTCGTGGCAATGAATTAATTTCCCGTTTAAACTATACTCCTTTTTCTTTTCGTCCAGAAGAAATTGATTTTGTAATTTTAACACATGCACATATTGACCATTCCGGAAGAATCCCTCAACTTTACAAAGAGGGATTTGAAGGTAATGTCTATTGCACCAAGCCAACCATGGAACTTTGTTCTATTATGCTTCCCGATAGTGGACAGATTCAGGAAGAGGATGCAGAAGAAGAAAACCAAAGGAGGCTTAGATCAGGAGAGCCTTTTATTGAACCTTTGTATAGTATAGAAGATGCCCTGGATAGTCTCTTATTGTTTAGGGCAGTTCCTTATCAATACAAGGTTCATATTGACGAAAATATTAGTTTTCGTTTCCAGGATGCCGGACATGTTTTAGGCTCATCATCTATTGAACTATGGATCCGGGAGGGAGGCAAAGAGTGTAAATGGTTGTTTTCTGGTGATATAGGCAGAAAAAATAAGCCATTTCTGCGCAATCCACAACGAATTAAAGAGGCTGATTATGTAGTAATAGAATCGACTTATGGAGCTAGAAAACATCGGCCTTACCGGAAAGAAGTAAAGAAGTTCTTTTCGATTATTGATAAAACTTTAAAGAGAGGCGGAGACGTAATTATTCCTGCTTTTGCTTTGCAAAGATCCCAGGATATTATTTATGAATTGGGTCAATATTATAATTTGCAGGTAAAACCTCTGAAGGGGAAGGATAAAAGATTAAAGAAATTAAGATTTTATCTGGATAGTCCATTAGCAATTGCTGCAACCAAGATATATCGTAATAATACTCAGGATTTTGCTCGTATGAATTTGAAAATAATGGAGAAGGGTAACCAGTTACTTGATTTTCAGCCATTAAGACTGACTCGTACCAGTAAGGCTTCAAAAAGAATTAGTCGTTCTAAAAGAAGGAAGATTATTATATCAGCTAGCGGAATGTGTGATGGTGGCCGTATCCAATATCATTTGAGGGATAATCTTTGGAATGAAAAATCATCAATTATTTTTGTAGGTTATCAAGCAGAAGGCACCTTAGGGAGAAAAATTGTAAGTGGTGAAAAGAGTCTAGATATTATGGAAGAAATGATTGATATTAAGGCTGAGATTTATCATTTGGATGGATTTTCTTCCCATGCTGATCAAGACGAGCTGCTTTGGTGGTTAAAAGGCTTGAAGGAAAAGCCAAAAAAAGTATTTATCGTCCATGGAGAAAAGCAAGAATCAGAGGTTTTTGCAAAATGCATAAAAGAAAAATTGTCTATTGATACACATATACCGGCCATTGGCCAAACGCTTTTATTGCAGGATAATCAAATAATTTATCAGGGATTAATAAAAGATGGTAATAAAGAAACGAAATTGGATGAAATTGCAAGAAGTATTGGTAAAATAAAACGAAAGTTCTCTTTATTATTGACTGATATGGAATATTCTGGTCTAGAACTGGACAGGGAAATTTTGGTTAATAAAATAAAAAAGCAACTAGAACAATTACAGGGTGATATTAAGCAGGTTAAAAAATTGATTCAAGAAAATGAGATAGAAGTGTAAAAGCAAAAACAAAAAATATAATTTTAAAAAGAGATAAAATGAACAAAAACAATAAAAAAATATCCTCTAGAGATGAAATTCCAAAAAAATATCGTTGGGATGTTGAATCTCTCTATTCAAGTAAAGAACAATGGGAAAAAGATTGCCAAAAAGTCGAGCAATTAAGAAGGGGATTATTGCAATTAAAAGAAGAATTTACCAAAGATTCTCGAACATTTCTTCAGTGTCTTCGGCTAAAAGATGAAATTTCTGAATTACTTCAAAAAATATTTACTTACGCACATATGCGAAAAGATGAAGATAATCGCAATAATTTTAATCAGTCAATATATTACAAAGCATCCAGCCTATTGGTAAAAATAGACGATAGCATGTCATTTATCCAACCAGCTATCCTTTCATTGGATAAAAATGTGTTGAAAAGATGGTTGGAAGAAATAGATTCTTTGCGGTTATATCAACATTATTTAGATATTATTTACCGGAAAAAGGAACACATTCTTTCTCCTGAAGAAGAGAGAATCATTGCTCGAACTGGTGAAATGGCTATGGTTCCCGAAAATGTTTTTAGTATGTTAAACAATGCTGACCTAGTATTTCCAGGAGTAAAAGATGATACTGGAAATACTGTTTCTATTAGCCATGGTAATTTTATTACTTTATTACGTAATAAAAATAGAAAATTTCGAAGGAAGGTTTTCAAAAAATATTATCAAGCCTATGAAGCACACCGCAATGCCTTTGCTTCTTTGCTAGCAGGAAATTTGAAAAGGGACCTCTTTTTTAGTACTGTGAAAAATTATGGCAATAGTATGGAAGCAGCACTATTTGAAGACAATATCCCGCTAAGCGTTTATAAAAACCTATTGGATACCGTACATGAAAATATAGGTTTGTTACAAAAATATACTCTTTTAAAAAAAGAATACTTAGAACTTGATAAGTTTCATATGTACGATATGTATGTACCAATAGCAGAGAAAGCATTGCATATTAATTATGAACAGGCGAGCAAGATGGTAATTAAAAGTCTGGCCCCCTTGGGAAAGTCTTATCAAGAAATTCTAAAAAAGGGTTTTGAGGAAAGATGGATTGATGTATATGAAAATCAGGGGAAAACTAGTGGAGCTTACTCAACTGGAAGTTACCAGAGTAAGCCTTTTATCTTGTTGAATTTTCAGGGTACAATGGAAGATGTTTATACATTGGCTCATGAATTGGGGCATTCCCTGCATAGTTATTACACAAACAAAACACAACCTTATATTTATAGTGATTACCCCATATTTCTAGCTGAAATTGCCTCCACAACTAATGAGGCTTTATTAACACACTATTTACTCGATTGGGCAAATAACAGAACCGATAAACTGCTTGTATTAAATCATTTTTTGGAACAATTCAGGACAACATTTTTTAGACAGGCAATGTTTGCTGAATTTGAAAAGAATATTCATGAATATGAAGAACAGGGAGGTTCTCTTACAGCTGAATGGTGTTCTCAGAAATATAGAGAATTAATTGGTTATTATTATGGAAAAGATGTTATAATTGATAAAGAAATTAGCATGGAATGGGCAAGAATACCTCATTTCTATTACAATTATTATGTTTACCAATATGCTACAGGATTTGCTGCTGCCATAGCATTTTCTCACAAGATTTTAGATAATGGTGATTCAGCAGTAAAAGATTATATTGGATTTCTTAGTAAGGGAAACTCTGATTACCCCATAGATATTTTAAAGCAAGCTGGAATTGATATGACTAATAATTATCCCTTAACAGAAGCTATGAAATTATTTTCTGAATTATTAAATCAGTTGGAAAACTTAAAAAGTTAGAAGTAGACAGGTAATTATTATGGATAGAGAATATTTTAAAACACTTGCTACCATAGTATTATTATGTTTTTCCTTTTTTTTTCTTTCGAGTTGTTTGAGTACCGGACAGCATACTGAAGAAGCCTATACTGTTGAATTACAGGAAGCCAAAAAAGTAAGTACCACAATTGCAATGTACAATGGCGATTTAGAAATTTTAGGCAACAGTCAAGGCCCTCTATTAGCCTCAGAATTTTCTTACAATTTAAAGGAATTGATTCCAGAAATAAGCTATTTGGTTCAAAATGGTGAGGGGAAATTAAAGATAATTCAAAAAGAGAATAAGAAGGGATTATTTAATCCAGTTGAAAATAAATGGTCGTTGATATTTAATCAGGCAGTACCAATAGAATTAGATATAGCAATGGGAAACGGAGATAATCATTTGGATTTAAGCTCTATTAATTTAACTGGTTTTAAGGCTGCAATTGGGACAGGCGATACTATACTTGATTTAACAGGGAATTACCAGGGAAATATAGAGATTTATTTATTAGGGGGTGTTGGGCATACTACTATTAATCTTCCGGAAGATATTGGAGTTCGCCTTTGGATTAAAAATGGATTGAATATTATCAACTGTGATGGTTTAGATCAAATGGGAAATTTTTATTATAATTCAACATTTGATTTTTCAGAGAGGAAAATATTCATAACCCTTATTTCTGGATTAGGTATGATTGAGGTAAATTTAATATAATTTTTGTATATTTTTACTTAATTGACAATATTAAGTCCCGAGAAATCAACTTTTTCTAGAGAATCTTGTTTGTTGCGTACAATTTTCATTGCTTCGGGTAATGATTCCATTATATCTCGGGCAGTTACACCATCTTCTCCTTTTTCTCTAGCTGCCAGATCTCCTGCGAATCCGTGAATTAATACTCCCTGCCTAACTGCAGATTCAATAGGTAATCCCAAACAGAACATTGCAGCAATAGTGCCAGTCAAAACATCTCCAGAACCAGCTGAGGCCATGCCACTATTTCCTGTCATATTAATGTATATTTTTCCATCAGGCAAACTAATAATAGTATGGGCGCCTTTTAGTGTAACAGTCACATTAAAATGTTCTGCAAATTCCTGTGATAGGTTAATCGAGTTTTCTGTTATTTTATTAACTGGTTGCTGTATTAGACGTGACATTTCGCCAATATGAGGTGTCAATATAGTAGCATTTTCCCGATTTTCTAAAATAGACAGATTCTTAGTTAAGGCAGTTAATCCATCTCCATCAATTAAAATGGGTTTATCAATATGTAGAATCAATTTTCTGACTAGTTCCTGTGCATCATTTTCCAGAGAAATACCTGGGCCAATAATTACAATATCCATTTTATTTGACCATTCCAGAAGTTCATTAAAATTATTTAGGGAAAGACTACCAGTGGATGTTTCTTTTTGAGGTAAAAAAACTACTTCATGTGCCCTGGTACTAATATACGGAATAATAGAGGCAGGTGCCGCTAACCTGGAATAACCTCCACCGCTTTTTAAAAATGAGAAAGATGAAAAATAAGGTGCACCATAATAATTACGGGCTCCTGCAATAAACAAAGCATTTCCAAAAGTGCCTTTATGTCCTGCTATGGGTCTGTCGGGAATCTTTGAAGGTGTATTAATCTGAATATTTAAATCATCCCTGTTGTATAGTTCTGGTGGAAATGATATGTGAGAAACATAGAGGTTGCCGGTATATTCATAGCCCGGATATAATATATTCCCTATTTTGGGTAGCCCAAAAGTTACAGTATAATTTGCTTTGATAGCGATACCTTTAACTATACCTGTATCGCCATCAATTCCTGAAGGGATATCAACACTAATTACCTGATTGTTTATTTGATTGATGAGCTGGATTATTTGAAAGTAATACCCCTCGATATCTCTGGTGAGGCCAGTACCAAAAATGGCATCAATAATAATTTGATCTGGCTCTATTGATGATTCAATTTCTTCAATTTTGGGTTTAATGATTACTGGAATATTGAGCTTCTGAACAGTATGCCAGTTGTCACGAGCAGCATTCTTGTATTTTGCTGGATCACTCAGTATGAAAATTCTGACCTTTGCACCATTAGATAACAATTTTCTTGCCAGAACTAATCCATCTCCACCATTATTACCAACCCCAGAGAAAATAAGAAATTCATTATTTTCTATTGTAAAATTTTTGGCAATGGCCAGGTAAGTTGCCACTCCCGCATTTTCCATTAAAATGTTATCGCTGATGCCGTATTGTTCAATGGCTTTTTTATCCATATTTTGCATTTCTTTTACCCGTGCAATTTTCATTGTAAATCTCCTGGTTTTTAAAATTATAAAAAATAACTAAATTAAAATAAACTCAATATAAAATTTCATAATTATAGAGAATCTATTTGTGAAATAGTAATGCATTGCTAAATTATTTTATATTATAAGTAATGTATTTACAAATTTTTAATATTATTTAACCATGAAAAAGAACAAGAGAAGCTATCTGACAATTTTTCTCATGAAACTCAAACCTCTTTTAGAGATTCTTAAATCGACCCGCTTTGAGGGTGTGTTGTTTAATGTTATTATAGTAGGTATAATATTAAATTTATTGATATTCATAATATTGTTTAAATAAAATAGTTTTACCATGAAGATAAAGCAATACTGATTAAACTCATCTGCTAAGTTGGTGCTATTTACTATTCTAGCAAAAAATAATGTATACTAATGTTTATAATATATTTTTAAAGATAGTATAATTGGATTAATCAGGCAAAGATAGTAAAATATTATTGTAAACTAATATTTTTAGGTTATAGGTTATTAATATGGTAATACAAAATCAAATAAACCAAACAGATAAAATTGTTGACAGCTTATTTAAGGAGTTAAGCAGGATTGATATATTGCAGAAATACAAGATTGATATTTCTGACATAAATGATTTAAAGGAAGATTCGTCGTTTATCCGAGAATTGTCAATGATGATAAAAAATAATCGATTTACTGCTGCTCAAACATTGGAATTGTACTGGAATAAATTTCAGAGTGTTGATGAATCAATCAGCAAAAAAGAATGGTTAAAGGAAATTTATCATTTTTGCCAGTTTTTATCCTTTCCCAATACCAGGTTAGAATTAAAAGATATTTCTTTATCCAGGAAGAAATTATATTACATTTTTTTGTTGACTTATCGCCAAATAATTTCATTATCACAACGAGTTATGGATAAAGACTCTTTTTTGTCCAAATATCCTTTAAATTTTCTAACATCCGAAGAGATAGATACGCTAGAGCAGCCAGGTGAATATCGCCGTTTCTTGAATGCATCCGATGAACTCTTTGTTTACGAAATGATGTCTTTAAGTAAAGAAATATTTGGATATGCTACATTGGACCATATATGTGGTGTCCATGCATTAGCTCTAAGTGTTGCCAGGCAGATAAAAAAGCAGGGTTTTTCTCTTGATTTAGGAATCGTATCTGGAGCTGCTGCCGGTCATGATATAGGTAAATATGGTTGCCGCAAAAATGAGCAAAAAAGGGTTCCTTATTTACATTATTATTATACCGATATTTGGTTTCAGGAACAAAACATTCCTTATATAGGCCATATTGCAGTCAATCATTCGGTTTGGGATCTGGAATTGGAAAATTTATCACTGGAGGCATTAATCCTGATATATTCTGACTTCAGGGTAAAGAACAAAATGAATTCCGATGATATGAATATATTTAGTTTAGAAGAATCATTTCAGGTGATTTTAAACAAATTGGATAATGTAGATGAACAGAAGAAAAAGAGATATAGCCATGTTTTTGCCAAATTAAATGATTTTGAAAATTTTTTGATAGCAAAAGGCGTAAATGTTAACTTGATACCATTAACAGAGCAAGCTCATTTTAAACGAAAGAGGGAGTTATTTTTTGCTTTGCTGCACGGTGATGAGGTAGTTAAACAGATAAAGTATCTGTCTTTAGAGCATAGTTTCAAGCTGATGTTTCAACTGCGCAATGAGTCTTCTATTAATTCTATATTCGAATCTGCACGCAGTGATGGCAACTGGCAAAACCTTCAGGAATATTTGAGGATATTTGCAGAATATGCCAGTTATCTTAATCAAAATGAAAAAATTCTTGCTTTAAAGTTTTTATATGAACAACTTATTTTTCCTGAAGAAGGCATTAGAAGAAGAAGCGCAAAACTCATTGGATATCTTATTGCCACTTTTGATGAAAAATATCGCAAAGAGATCCCGGATGATGTTAATATAGAACCTTCAAAAGTAAAAAGTACTGAGCTATTGGACAAATATATCCGACTTTTTATAGAGCCAACCTATAAAACATCAGAACTTAATCAATGCCGAATAAGAGAAAACCTGCCTTTTATTTTTGATTCTTTACTTGAAAATAGCCAGGAGAGGCAGGCAACAGAATATTTGCAAATAATAAGAGATTACTATTTAGAATACAATAATAATAAAGTACCCAAGTGTATTACTATCTATCTCTTACAGGCTTTAAAAAGCATACCAATCCTTCCAGGGCAGTTTATTAATCAAGCTTTTGCAGAATTTTTGTTGAGATTCATTCAACATGAGGAAAATACTTTACGTTTAACTGCTTTAGATGTCACTGATAATATTTTGACTAAAACATCGAAGGATGACCCTTTCTGGAAAAATTGTCAGCTAATTTTAGAAAAAATAGGAGAATGCTCTTTAATTCCGGCTGAAAACTATCTTCGGTTTAAGATAATTAAAAAAATCAAAGCAAGGGAAGCTCTGGTTAACCGTTTCCAAAAATACTGCCTTCAGGACATAGAAAAGATTGAAAGGATGTATTTAAACAATCTTAAATCATCAACTGATGCTATTATAAAAAAAGTGCAAATTGATATGTTGGTTGAAAGAGCTAAAACAAGCCGGGAAGAAGCTGTCTATACTGCCCTGCATTTTTGCAATATCTTAAAAGTTAGCAGTCATGAACCAATTCGGAATTATGCTGGCCGGGCTCTAATAGAAGTTATTCCCTATTTAAATGTTGAGCAAAAAAATGACATTTCTATTGAGCTTTTAAAGGCATTAGAAATTGATGATTATCAATATACCAAATATATACCATATTATTTAGGACAATCTATGCCTTTCTTGCCTCCCCGAGAAATAGATGAATTTATAGACGATTTGGAACAAAAAATTAAAGTAGCAGACCAATGGACCTGTACCTTATTAATAAGGACTCTGGCAGTAGCAATTAGCCGATATGCTCCTTATCGAACCAGGTATCAGGAAGAAAATAATTCTTTCGAAAATAGATTAGCCAGGATGCTGGGAATATTAATGAATGGTCTGGCACATCATGATAAACTTATTAAAAGGGTGACTTCAAGGGTTATTGGGAAAGAAATCTTTGCCTCGACCCATCTCAGTCTTAGAGAAAAAAATGATATTTTTAGGCTATTAGCCAAAAAATATCTAAATTTAATTGCACCCTTAGCTCAATATGATACTTTGCTGTTTTTTACAAATTCAGTAGCTCTACATCAAATATATATTTTTATTACTGATTATTATTTTTATGAAGGGAAGATAAATCTTCAGATTCCAAAATCAGTTGCTTTTTTCCCGGGCTCTTTTGACCCATTTTCTTTAAGCCATAAGGCGATAGTCCGAGAAATTGAGAAGATAGGAATGGAAGTATATTTATCAGTTGATGAATTTTCCTGGTCTAAACGGACACAGCCCCATCTTTACCGAAAAAACTTAATTAATATGTCAATCGCTGATGAATTAGATGTGTATCTTTATCCAGAAAGTTTACCAAGCAATATTGCCAATCCAAATGATTTAAAATTGTTAAAAAAGCAATTTCCGAAATCTGAAATTTATTTAGTTGCTGGGAGTGATGTTTTATTAAATGCCTCAGCCTATAATAGTATTGACACTAAGGATTCAATAATCAGTTTTCCTCATATAGTCTTTACTAGAAAGTCTTTTCAGCTTAGCGAAAAACAGCAAAAAAAATACCAGGAAATTATTAGTAAAATTACTTCCGGGGTTATTCAGCTAAACCTTGAGGCACCTTTCGAAGAGATTAGTTCCAGTCAGATTAGAAAAAATATTGATAACCATCGTGATATTTCTGATCTGGTAGATCCTTTGGCTGAAAGGTATATTTATAAATTTGGGTTGTATCAAAGAGAGCCACAATATAAATCAACATTACAAAAGATTTATACCAGGGTTGAAATACGGGAGAATATTGATAATGGCCTTATCGAAAGATTGGTAGATGAAGTATTCCTCGAAAATAACAGGAAGAGAGCATTTGACAGTCTGAAAAAATTCAACAAAAAACTTAATCCCCGGATTATTTTATTTAAAGATACCCAAAATGGAGGAAAAATATTAGGATTCTCCGCTATTCACTGGATTCGTTCCAGCATGTTTTACCATGAATTCAGAGATAATGCTATCTCACAATATATCAGAGACAATGCAACTGGTCGTACAATTGTTATTGATGGAGTGTTTACCGTAACATCTGATGAAAATACCTCGCTATTTAAGGATTTAAGGCAGATTATTTTAACTGAAACCCTCACTTTTTGTGTAAAAAAAGATTATGACTATGCTGTTTTTAAAAATATGGTTCCAGAAACCAACTATCCGGAGTTAATGGAAACATTGGAACTTTTTGGATTTACAGAATTACCTGTTAGCAAAAAGAATAGCACTATCTTAAGTGTTGATATTCGTAAGCCTTGTACAATAAATCTGGATGTCGAAACACTTATTAAAGAGCCTTTTGCACAGAGTTATAGGGTCATTGAAACTATCGAAAAAGCTCGCAAGAATTTACAGAGGGCAATTACACGTTTGTATCCTGGACATCTTTTAATTCCTTTTAATATTGACATGATTAATCAGTCTATTGTTGCGAAGGTCTGTAAGGAAAATGGTGTTCATATTGAGCAAGAAAATAACAGAGATTTAGGGCCTTTAATGTGTGTACCATTTGGTAAAATATTACACAAAATGGTTGTACCAAATACAGTTACCAAGTCATTGCATACTGACAAAGTTTTTACTCCAGATATGCAGCATTTTAAGATCGATTCATTCGGTTATTATATGAGTCTGGAAAATCAGGTAAAAATGATTAAATCTTTCAATCGCCCAGTCTTATTGATTGATGATCTTCTGCATAAAGGATACCGTCTCCGGGCATTGAGCCCCTTACTTAGAAAAGAAAATATTAAAGTGCATAAAATTATTGTTGGCTTAATATCAGGAAGAGGAAAAGAATTGGCTATGATTCAAAAAAGATCTGTAGATGGTGCTTATTTTGTTCCCAATCTAAGGGTATGGTTTAATGAAAGTGATTTATATCCTTTTATCGGTGGTGATGGATTGTTTCGGCAGGAATCAGGACAGGATAACCTGGTTCGATCAATTAATATGATTTCACCCTTTGCCTATCCGGTCTTTCTGAAAGGAGTTGAACACAAAATAGTATATTACTTATCTAAGATTTGTATTGAGAATGCAATAAATATTATGTATACTCTGGAGAGTGAATATCAGGCAATCTATCATCGAAAATTAACTTTAGGGCATCTAGGCGAGGTATGCCTTTACCCTCGTTATCCTGATCGTGGTAAGTATATGAATTATAATATGTCCATTGCAACTTCGATTTACCTGGAAAATGATTTAGAATTATTACATAGAATATGGGAGGGAGGGGAAAAAGCAAGCTCTAAAGATTTATTGCTCTATCCTGATTCCCGAGAGTTTAATTTAGGAAAGGAGGTCTTATGATACATTACTATCGTTTACATAAAAATATAGCTTTCTCAACTGATAAAATTGACCATCTACAGGAAATTGAACCTGAAAAAATATCAAAACATGAAAGTAAGTTTGTATATTTCTTACAATCTGGAGATTGGAGAAAGGTAAACCCAGTTGTTACCTTGATTCATCCGGAACAAATAATGGATAAAAACAGGGGAATCAACATCTTACAAAAACCAACTGCAGAGAATAAGGACTTTGATTTCTTTCCAGAATGGATTAGAGAAAAAATTAAAAGAAGAGAGGTTGGTTTATGTTGTAATAGTTATCCACATTGGAAGGATAGGCTGGAATGGAAACAACCGGATCAATGGAGAATTAATTTGGTCGGCCTTGGAAATGTTGGAGGAACATTATTAACTGCTCTACGTTTATTGGGGGGAGAAAAAATAGCTGAAATTGGTATTTTTGATACTAACGAGAAAGCTGTTTCAAGATGGGAACAGGAGGTTAACCAGATCAATGATGGTTCTAAGAAAAGGACAATGCCAGTTGTTAAGGCAATTAAACCTGCTGAAATATTCCAGGCGGATATTGTTGTATTTTGTATATCTATAGGAGTTCCGGCACCAGAGAAGGAAGTGAAAGATGTCAGAATGATGCAATTAGAGGCAAATTCCCGAATTATTAATTATTATTCACAACGGGCTAGAAAGGTAAAGTTTAATGGTATCTTTGCAGTTGTCTCTGATCCAGTAGACCTCTTATGCCAGAGTGCTTTTTTAGCTAGTAATTATAATGAAAAGGGCGACTTTGATGGCATGGGCCTTAGTGCTGATCAAATCAGAGGCTTTGGTCTGGGAGTAATGCATGGTAGGGCTGCTTATTATGCAATGAAAGACAACAAGACTAAAGGGTATCTAGCAAAAGGTCGGGTTTTTGGACCCCATGGGAAAGGATTAGTAGTAGTTGATAATGTAGAAAAGTATAATCGGGAAAATTCTTTTTCTCTAACAAAAAAAGTTTTAAATGCCAACATTGAACTAAGAAAAATAGGCTTTAAGCCATATATTGCTCCAGCAATATCTTCAGGTGCACTTTCCTTATTGGATTTTATTAATGGCGATTGGCATTATAGTGCCGGTTTTCTGGGAGGTATTTTCTGGGGTTCCAGAAACAGGCAAACCCCTGTTGGTATAGAATGGGAGCAATATAATTTATCCAGTGATTTGTATACAGAGCTAGAAAACACTTATCATTCTTTAAAAAAACAGGCAAAAAATTTGGAGAAATAAATGGTTTCCAATTTAATTGTTTTAATGCCAGGGAAAATATCACCAGATTTTAAACGGTTCATTTTAGAAACAATCAAAGATTTTCCAAGTCAAATAATTACCGGAGCAACCCAGATACCTCCATTACAAAATAAAAGGATATTATGGGCAGTTGAATTAAATGAGGCTGGCTTCAATATTGAGTTGGAGGAAATGTTACTGGTTATTTGCCAAAAAGGGCAAGGGGCATTAAAGGATTCTCGAGGTGCAATAATAATCCAAAGTCCTGTAGAATTATGGACTAAATCTTACGCATATCGGGTTATTTTTCAGACCAATCAACTGGGATGTCGATTTATGGGTCATTCTGTCGTAGAGGCAACCAAGGATCTGGTTAATTTTAAAACCTGGCAAAAGAAAATAAATATACCCTTACTCGAAATATATAAAAAGAAAAGTCACAATCTGGTAACCCGATTAATGAAATGCAGGAAAATGTCTTACAAGAAACCAGAAATATTAGTATTATATTCTAACCCAAGAAAAACATCTAATACCATGATGCTCTGGCAAATGGTTAAAAAACATATTTCTAATAACCAGGAATGGAACTTGGTACAAAGACATGTCGAAAACGGCACTATTGTTGATTGTAGGGGATGCTTATATAAAACATGCCAGCATTACAGTGAGAGAAAAAGCTGTTTTTATGGTGGAATTGTTGTCCAGGAGATTTTACCTGCCATTGAAAAAGCAGATTATTTAATATGGCTTTGCCCAAATTACAATGATGCAGTATCTGCCAAACTAATGGCAATAATAAACAGGTTGACAGTGTTATATAAAAGAGTAAATTTTTACAAGAAATCTTTTTTTTCAATTATTGTTTCCGGGAATTCAGGAAGTGAAAATGTTGCTATGCAATTAATCGGAGCTTTAAATGTGAATAAAGGTTTTCACCTTCCTCCTTATTTTTGCTTGATGGCAATTGCTAATGACCCGGGAGCGGTAAAAAAGATTTCTGGCATAGAAGAAAGAGCCCAGGGTTTTGCCAGGAATATATGTAAGGAAATAGGCATATAATAACCAATTGAATATTAACAGATGATATGAAAGCATTCCTGTAATAAATGAAAATGCTCTTTGAAAAATAAATAACCCCCAGTTATCATTATGGTAAATGTGTGTGTAAGCTAAAACGCACAAATAC
>LDZT01007426.1_pt1 | contig 27619 bp, 29 predicted proteins | sample 615521 | NCBI WGS metagenome assembly LDZT01 (sample SAMN03408292, study PRJNA278302) | terrestrial metagenome | isolation source: oil reservoir sample SB1 | place: USA: Alaska, North Slope, Schrader Bluff formation | collected 2011-09 | reverse complement strand
AATAGTAAATTTAGCAAATATCGAATTAAACAATTGAAAACAGTGTATAAATATGCAATAATATAGTATATGAACTATCGGGAGAGATAATATGAAAAAATACGCACGTCAATCAAAGATTCTAGAATTGATCAACGAAAGAGAAATTGAGACTCAGGAAGATTTGGCTTCAACATTGAAGGGTATGGGGATTAATGTTACGCAGGCAACTATCTCGAGAGATATAAAGGAATTGAGGCTGATTAAGGTTACCTCCAACACAGGAAAATACAAGTATGGCACGATAGAAGAAAGCCAGAATTCTATATCCGATAGACTAGTCAGAATATTTAAGAACTCTATTATATCGATTGATGCCTCAATGAATATTGTGGTCATCAGAACAATTCCAGGTGCGGCTCAGATCTGCGGTTCAGCCATTGACTCGCTTCAGATACCTGATGTAGGTGGGACCATTGCTGGAGATGACACTGTTTTTGTAGCTGTCAGAAAACTAGAATCTGTGGATGATATTATCAATAACCTATACGCCCTGATTAACTGAACGGAGGTTTTATGCTGCTTAATTTAAGCATCCTTAACTTTATCATTTTCGAAAAAATATTTCTGGACTTTACAGATGGTTTCAACGTTTTTACGGGGGAGACCGGTGCTGGAAAGTCCATGATTATAGATTCTTTGAATCTGCTCCTTGGTGGAAAATCCAACAAAGGTTTTGTAAGAAAAGATTGCGATAAAGCTACTATACAAGGTAGTTTTTATATTGAGGAAAACTCTCCATTGATGGCTCTTTTTGCTGAGCAGGGCATCAGGACTGAGGACGGCACAATCATCATTACCAGAGAGATCATGGACAATGGCAGATCAACTGCCAGGATAAATAATGTGCTGATCAATATATCCTTTCTCAAAACGATAGCCAGGTACCTGCTTGATATACATGGTCAATATGAGCAGCAGTCCATTTTGGATAGCGGTGAGCATATTCTGATTCTGGATAAGATGTGTGGTATAGAGCTGAAAGCTTTACTGGAAAGCTATCAATCGCTTTACAAGGACTATCTTGGTTTGAAAAATGAGATCGCAGCCCTTGAGAAAAGCAATCAGGACAAGAATGACAGGATGGATTTTCTAGAATTTCAAATCAATGAGATCAGCAGTGCAGGATTGAAACCGGGAGAAGAGGAATCTCTTTTTGGCGAGTACAATATCATGTCCAATTTAAATGACATTACAATGAATGTTTTTCAAGCAGCCGACTATTTCACCAATGAAAACCGCTCTGTAACTGACATGCTTACTGAGGCTCTCAAAGCTATCAAGAAAGTGTCCCATTATGATGATACAATCAAAGGGTTCGAATCAGCCCTTGAATTGATTATTGATTCCAGCCAGGAGCTGTCATTTGCTTTGATAGACTATGCCAATAGCAAGGATTTGGATAATGAGAGACTCTTTTTTTTGGAGCAACGTCTAGAAGACATCAATCACATCAAAAGAAAATACAATATGGAAATCTCAGATCTGCTTCAGTATAGGGACAAAGCCGTTCGAGATCTGGAGCTTCTGAAAAATATTGAATCTAGAATCAGTACACTTCATATGAGTCTGAAATCGATTACGGCCGAGATGGAATCTCTGTCTGATAATCTGCGCAGCATCCGACAAATCAAGGCAGCAATTATGGAGGAAGAAATTGAAAAGCAGCTTCACTCTCTCAATATGAAAGACGCTCGATTTCGTATTAACATTACTGATATGTCATCCTTCAATGAGTTGGGAAAGGACAACATTCTGTTTTTGATCAGCACCAACCCAGGGATGGATCTGATGCCTCTTGATAAAATATTGTCTGGTGGTGAGGTGTCCAGAATCATGTTGGCCATCAAGTCCATTATCAATGAGATTGATGATATACCGACCATGATATTTGATGAGATTGATACGGGTATCAGTGGAAAAACCGCTTACATGGTAGGAGAAAAAATCAAGAGGATTTCGACAAACCATCAGGTAATCTGTGTGACCCATTCACCACAGATAGCCTCAGCAGCCCATACACATTTTGTGATAGAGAAACTGACTGACGGTCAAAGGACCTATTCTTCAGTCACTAGGCTTGGCTATCAGGATAGGATCAGGGAAGTAGCAAGACTACTGAGCAGTCTAGACATCACAGAGATATCGATGAAAAACGCAGAGGAAATGGTCAGAGCAAATGAGAAATGATATGATAGAAAAAACAATCAGCTGCAGACAGATATATGAAGGCAAAATCCTGAATCTTCGTGTGGATGAGGTGCTGTTACCCAATGACAAGACCTCACTCAGGGAGATTGTTGAACATAATGGCGCTGTTGCTATCGTCGCAGTCACTGACAATGATAAGATACTGCTGGTGAGACAATACCGGAAAGCCGTGGAGAGGGTTCTGATAGAAATCCCTGCGGGTAAGTTGGAAAAGGAAGAGACACCCTATGACTGTGCTGAGAGGGAACTGATCGAGGAGACTGGTTTTCGGGCAAATCAGTTGAAGAAGGTCATGGAAATCATTACCTCACCGGGATTCTGCACTGAAAAAATCCATTTATTTGTCGCCAACAATCTGGTTGTCGATTATCTGGAAAATGATGAGGATGAATTTATCGATCTGATCACACTGGATCTGGATGAGGCATTAGGAAAAATCGTCTCCGGAGAGATTGTTGACTCTAAAACAATCATTGGTCTTTTATACTATAAAATGTATCATAGCGCTTCCTGAAAAGGGAAGTTTTTTTTGAGACCACTTATAAAACACTATAAATTGTGGTATTATATATTTGGAATCATAGATATAGTATGGAGGTTTTGAATGAGCGAACATATCAATGAATTCAGCCATTTCCTAAGGAATAAAAGGAATATCTCGGAAAATACGTCATCAGCCTATATAAGCGACATCATCGCTTTTTACAAATATATTCAGGAAACCTACAAAAAGGATATTTTGAGTGTCACAAAAACCATGATACTGACCTATATGCTGGATATGCAGAAAAAATCAAAAAACGCAGCTACCATATCCAGAAGTCTATCTTCCATCAAATCATTCTATGGTTTTATGGAAGATAGGGGTGATATCACCAAGAACCCATCCAACAACATTCATGCCCCGAGAATTGAAATGAAACTGCCTGAGTACCTGTCATCAGAGGAAATAGACAAGTTGCTGGAACTACCCGATATCAACTCAGCCAAAGGCTATCGGGACAAGACCATGCTGGAGCTTATGTATTCAACAGGCATCAAGGTCAGTGAGCTGTTGGATCTGAAAACCGGGGACTATAATCCGTCCTCTGAGAGCCTCAGCATCAACAAAAAAAACAATACCCGTCGTGTGCCCGTAGGAAGCCAGGCAAAGCTGTATCTGGAAACCTATTTGTCTGAAAGGCGCAACGCCCTTGTCAATGCGGATACGAAAGATGTGATGTTTGTCAATCTGTCCGGAACCCACATGTCCAGACAGGGCTTCTGGAAAATTCTGAGACAATATGCCAGGGGAGCAGGAATCAATAGACGGATTACACCTCAGATTATCAGAAATTCATTTGTGGTGCATCTGCTGCAGAATGGCTCGGACATCAATACCTTGCAGATATTGTTTGGTCAGAATAGCATCAGTGCCATACAAATGTATCTTAAAACACAAGAAAAGCATACTTTTGAGATTTATAGAAAGTCACACCCTAGAGCCTAAGGAGGTTATATGATTAATAGAGTTATTCTGATCATTCTAGACAGTGTCGGCATCGGCGCAATGCCTGATGCCCATCTATATGGGGATGAGGGGAGCAACACAATTCTGAATATTTACAGGAATATAGAGAATTTCAAGCTCGAGAACCTTGAAAGAATGGGCCTGACACATATCGAAGGACTAGCCGAAATCAAGAGAAACACCATAAGCCCAATAGCTTCCTATGGAAGACTTGAGGAGATTTCACCGGGCAAAGACACGACAACCGGGCATTGGGAGATCTCAGGGGTTGTTCTGAAACATCCATTTCCTACATATCCTAACGGGTTTCCGGATGAGATACTGGAGGCCCTAAAAAAGGAAACGGGCAGAGGCATCATCGGCAACAAGGCAGCCTCCGGTACAGCTATCATTGAAGCGCTGGGAGAGGAGCATGTCCGAACAGGAAAAATAATCACCTATACCTCAGCAGACAGTGTTTTCCAGATTGCAGCACATGAGAATGTTGTGCCACTCGATGAACTTTATGAGATATGCAAAAAGGCCAGGAAAATTCTGACCGGTAAACATGCTGTAGGCAGGGTCATTGCAAGACCATTTGTAGGCATTCCCGGAAGCTTTAAAAGAACCGAGAACCGCAAGGATTTTTCCCTGGATCCTACAGGTAAGACAATGCTTGATTACATCTCCGAATCTGGGCAGGAGGTTGTCGCCATCGGCAAAATCGAGGATATATTTGTTGGTAGGGGGATTACAAAAACCCTTCACACAAAAAATAATGAAAGTGGAATAGAGGCGACACTAAGCGAGATCAATCGAGACAGCAAGGGACTCATCTTCACAAACCTTGTCGACTTTGATATGCTTTATGGTCACAGAAACAATATTGTAGGCTATGGAAATGCATTGCAGGAATTTGACAAGAAACTTAGAGAAATACTGGAAGCTTTGAAGCCCGAAGATCTCCTCATGATTTCCGCCGACCATGGCTGCGATCCCTCCACAGTGAGCACAGATCACTCCAGGGAGTACGTGCCATTGCTGGTTTATCATAAAGATATGCAGCCTAAAAACCTTGGAAACATAAAGGGATTCAATGTTATCGCAAAAACTATTCTTGATTTTTTGGATATAGACAACAACATAGACAATGTGAGCCTTAAAAATTCACTGGATATAGGGTGATTGAAATGAGAGTTTATGATCTGATCAACAATAAAAAACATGGCGGACAGCTATCAGACGAAGAGATCAAGTTTCTGATTGATGGCTACGTTAAGGGTGATATTCCTGACTATCAGATGTCAGCTATGCTGATGGCCATCTATTTCAAAGGAATGAATCTATCCGAGACCACTGCGCTTACTAGAGCCATGGTTGAATCCGGTGAAACAATCGATCTTTCATTCATTGACGGTATCAAGGTGGATAAGCACAGTACAGGCGGAGTGGGAGATAAGACCTCGCTGGTTTTGCTCCCCCTGATGGCTTTATGCGGCTTGAAGGTGTCCAAGATGTCTGGTAGAGGTCTAGGGCACACTGGTGGCACCATCGATAAGCTGGAGTCCATTCCGGGCTTTAACGTAAACCTTGATAGAGATGAGATGTTTTATATTGTTGAGAAGTTCGGCTTTGCGATATCGGGGCAGACCCTTGATTTGGTTCCCGCTGATAAGAAACTGTATGCCCTGAGGGATGTGACTGCAACTGTTGACAACCTCTCGCTGATTGCCAGCTCCATTATGTCCAAGAAAATCGCATCCGGTGCCGACATCATACTCCTAGATGTGAAGGTGGGAAGCGGTGCTTTTATGAAGAATGTTGACGATGCGGTACAGCTGGCGGAAATGATGGTTTCTATCGGCAAAAGCTTCGGCAGAAAAGTGGGGATAGTCCTTTCCAACATGGAGGAGCCCCTTGGATTTGCAGTCGGCAACTCATTGGAAGTCATTGAGGCTGTCAAAACACTGAGCAATGAAGGTCCGGAAGATTTCACGACTTTGTGTGTGTTTCTTAATGCAACTATGCTGAAGCTGTCTGGCATCTGTGATACGCTTGAGGAGGGATTGGAAAAAACCAAAGCCCTTTTAAAAACCGATGACCCTTTTCTTAAATTTGTTGATTTTGTTTATGCACAAAAGGGTGATACAACCTATATTAAAGATTTGACAAAATTTGAGAAATCGAAATATGCCTACAAGGTCATTAGTACTTCGGAAGGCTACATAAAAACAATCGACGCTGAGAAAATAGGATTGTGCTCGTTGGTGGCTGGAGCTGGGCGTGCAACAAAGGAAGAGGAGATTGACCACACAGCAGGCGTCATATTGCATAAGAAGGTTGGAGACCAGGTGGCGTTCGGTGATGCTTTAGGCGTCATCTACACCAATAAAAGCGATGAAAAGGAAGCACTCACCGAATCGTTCTATGAGGCCTTTGGATTCAGCTCCGAGCCGGTGAGAAAAAACAATGTCATTATAGGCATGGTCGATGATCATGGCTTTATCGATATGAGAAAGTAGGGATAATTTGGAGTATATTGTTCATATCAACAAATTCTATGGTCCGTTTGAATTACTGGTTTACTTGATTGAAACCAATGAAGTGGATATTTATGACATACCGATAGCTGAAATCACAGAACAGTATATCGCTTATTTGGATGTCTTACAGGAGTTTGACATGGCGATAGCCAGCGAATTTGTACTGATGGCTTCAACGTTACTTGAAATCAAATCCAAAATGCTGCTTCCCAATCAGGAAAAGCAGGAGGATCCAAGAGAGGAGCTTGTGAATCAGCTACTCGAATATAGATTATATAGAATGGCCTCTGAGGATTTAAAGGTTTCAGAGGAGAAAGAAAGCCGATTCATAGCGAAGCCCGCAGAGGACTTCCATGTGGAGGAGGATACTGTCTGCGAACAGCTTCTCTTTGAGGAGATCAGTGCCTATGATTTGCTGTATGCTCTAAAGAATGTTTTAAAAAGAAGTCATTTTGAGACAGAGGATAATATAATGGAGCTGTCAAAGGATGAATTCACCATCAATGACTGCATTGATCTAATTAGCAAGAAGCTTGAGATCCTCCAGAAGGTAAATATTGTGGAGATTTTCTCCCTCCATAATTCAAAAAAATTTGTGATTGCTGTATTTCTAAGTATACTTGAGATGTCCCGGTTAAAAAACATCAGACTGGTCCAGGATAGAATTTTCGGCGAGATATTTATTCAGAAGACTTAGGAGATGATAATGATAAAAAACGAGCGAGTCAAAAGCATCATTGAAAGCATATTGTTTGCCTGGGGAGACCCGATCAAAGTGGGAGAGCTAAGCAAGATTATTGAGATAAAGGAATCACATTTACGCGACATTCTGTTGGAAATGGAACAGGATTATTTATCGGAATCCAGAGGGATTGTATTGAAAACCTTTGGTGATACTTATCAATTCAAGACCAAAGATATCAATTATGATTACGTTGCTATGCTTTTCAGGACCAACACCCGTTCCAATCTGTCTAATTCAGCTCTGGAAGCGTTGTCCATTATAGCTTACAAGCAACCGATCACAAAAATCGAGATGGACATGATCAGAGGGGTCAAATCCGATTACATTCTGAGAACATTGATGGACAAGGATCTTGTTGAGACCAGGGGCAAGCTCGATAAACCGGGCAAACCAATCATTTACGGTACGACCGGTCATTTTTTAGCCTATTTCGGATTAAAATCCATTCAAGATCTACCTCCTCTGAAAATCACACCAGATTCTTTGACAGGTGACCAGGAGGGTATTTTTCATGGGTGACACAAGGCTTAATAAATTTATTAGCAATTCAGGCTACACATCAAGAAGAAATGCTGATGAACTTATCTTTAATGGTGAGGTCACAGTAAATGGTGTTGTGGTCATTGAACCGGGATATCAGGTGGACTCAAAGCTTGATCGTGTAGAGGTTTCTGGCAAGCCTATTGCTGTACAGGATGATTTCATCTATATTATGCTCCATAAGCCTGAAAAATACATCACTACCGTAAAGGATCAATTTGGCAGACCCTCCGTTATAGATCTCATCGACTTGAAAGATAGAATCTATCCCGTGGGAAGACTCGATTATGATTCCAAGGGGCTTTTATTGCTGACCAATGATGGAAGTCTTACCTTCAAATTGACTCATCCTAGTCATGATGTACCGAAGACCTACCTCGTTCAGGTAAAGGGAAATCTGGATGCCACTATTTTAGCCAAGCTTTCAAAAGGTATTTATATTGACGGATATAGAACCAAGCCTTGTGTTATAAACGTCATCGGAGAAATAGAGCATATAACTCGACTTTCAGTAATCATTAGCGAGGGTAGAAACCGTCAGATCAGAAAGATGTTTGAAAAATTCAAATGCCGTGTTGTTGATTTAAAACGCGTTTCCATGGGAGAATTGAAGCTGGGAAATCTGCCTGTTGGCAAATGGCGTCATCTTACCACTGGCGAGGTGAACTATCTGAAGGAACGAATATGAGTGTCAATATCTATAACATTGTTCAATACTATCATTTTCTGATTTCTGAATTTCTCACGGAAGACAGTATCAATATAGACTGTACCTGTGGCAATGGAAATGACAGCTTATATTTATGCAACGCCATGAAAGGCAAAGGGTTTTTGTATGCATTTGACGTTCAGGAAGAAGCCATAAAAAAAACGCAGAAACTTCTTTTGAAATCCAGTAAATTCAATAATTACAAAGTTATTCACGATTCCCACGTGAATGTTGATCGATACATCCTCAAAAAAGTACAGCTTGCTGTTTTTAATCTTGGCTATCTGCCAGAAAGTAAATCCGACATTTCCACCAATCCGGACACCACTATTTTCGCACTGGAAAAAATACTAAAAATATTGAAGCTGAAAGGTTACATTTTAATAACTGCCTATACAGGCCATGACAAGGGGTTGGAGAGAAATGCGCTGTTTGATTATCTGGAAAAACTTGATGATAAGCTGTTCAAGGTAGTCAATCATAGAATAATCAACATCAATAATTATACACCTGAGTTGTTTATCATCCATAAAATGCATGAAACTGATTGATGGTTTCATGCATTTTATTGTAATAGAGCATATATAACACTATGAATTCATAAAAATATGCATCAAATGATGTTCATCTTGCAATTTTATTTAATTATGAAGTATATCTTGCAAAATGTGGTTAGATTTGATATTCTTATAAAGAAATTAATTTGTTCAATGCTAGGAGGTATCATATGGGTACGCCCAAAATGGTAGTCGTCAACAAAGAATGGTGTAAAGGGTGTGGCATTTGTGTCGCATTTTGTCCCAAAAATGTTTTAGAGTTAGTCAATGAAGTTGTATGTATCGCAAGATCTGAGGATTGCATAAAATGTGGACAATGTGAATTGAGATGTCCTGATTTTGCAATATATTTAAAGGAGGTACCTGAAAATGTCTGATCAAATAAAGCTGCTTCAGGGAAATGAAGCTTGTGTCGAAGGTGCTTTAGCAGCGGGCATGGAATTTTATGCAGGCTATCCCATAACACCTTCTACTGAGATAGCTGAAATATCCGCACAGAAATTGCCGGCTATCGGAGGCCATTTTATACAGATGGAAGACGAAATCGCAGGTATGGCTGCAACACTGGGTGCTTCATTAGCTGGCAAAAAATCAATGACTGCCACAAGCGGTCCCGGATTTTCATTGAAACAGGAAAATCTAGGTTATGGATGCATCGCTGAAATACCTTGTGTCATCGTGAATGTCCAAAGAGGTGGACCGAGCACCGGACTACCAACATCTCCATCCCAGGGCGATATTATGCAGGCAAAGTGGGGAACCCATGGAGATCACCCTATAATAGCACTGTACCCAAACTCCGTCCAAGAGATATTTGATATAACAATTGAGTGTTTCAATATGGCTGAAAAATATAGGACGCCTGTTATTCTTTTACTGGATGAAATTATCGCCCATATGCGTGAGAAGGTGGATCTATCATCTAAAGATAGCATCAAAATCATCGACAGAAAGAGACCAACCGGCCCTAAGGAAGGCTATCTGCCCTACAAGGCTGATGAGGATCTGATTCCGAATATGGCTGATTTCGGTACTGGTTACAGACAGCATGTCACAGGGCTTACCCATGATGTAACCGGTTTTCCAAGCAACAGTCCTATAGTCGCTCTTGATATGATGACCAGGCTGATGAAAAAAATAGAGATCAATAAAAAAGATATTGTTAAATACGAAGAATATAGACTTGCAGACGCTGATTTTGCCATCGTTGCATTCGGTGCAACATCCAGAGCCGCTAAAGACACGGTTAACAGGTTAAGAGAGGATGGTATAAAAGCTGGACTCTTCAGACCAATCACCATCTGGCCAATTGCTGAAGATGAACTGATCAGTCTTTCAAAAAAAGTTAATAAAATAATTGTTGCTGAAATGAATATGGGACAATATGTGAACGAGGTTGAAAGAGTTGCTTGTAAAAACTGCAGTGTAGAGTTCTATGGTAGATTCGACGGTCAACCGATCAACCCCGACGAGATTTATGATTTTGCAATGGAGGTGCTGAGATGAATACGAGTGCATTGGTAAAAGAGTATTTTAGAGAAGATAAATTACCTCATATCTGGTGTCCGGGTTGCGGACATGGCATCATCATGCACGCTGTGGTCAGGGCTATCGACAATCTGAAACTGGACCCTGAGAAAATCTGTATCGTTTCCGGCATCGGTTGCTCTTCCAGAGCATCCGGCTATATGAATTTCAATACCCTTCATACAACTCATGGCAGGGCTTTAGCTTTTGCGACAGGTGTCAAGATGGCCAATCCCAGTCTGGAAGTTCTGGTTTTGACCGGTGATGGAGACTGTTCTGCAATAGGCGGAAATCACCTAATCCATACAGCCAGAAGAAACATTGACATCACTACGATAGCTTTCAACAACAATATATATGGTATGACCGGCGGGCAATATTCACCTACAACAGCAACTGGCGATTTTGGCACTACAGCACCTTACGGAAATATAGATAAAACATTCGACCTTTGTAATCTGGCCAAAGCTGCTGGTGCAACATATGTCGGCAGATCAACAGCTTATTATGCCAAACAATTGACAACCCTGGTAGAGAATGGCATCCAAAACAAGGGTTTTTCATTTATTGAGGCTGTCAGTTCATGCCCAACCTACTATGGCAGAAAAAACAAAAAAGGCGACGCAGTTGAAATGATGAAAAGTCTGAAGGATGACTACATTGATATCAAGATTGCCGAGAAAAGACCTGATCTGGCTCAATCCAAAATTTTGATGGGCGAGTTCTACAATAAACCCGATGAAGAATACACGGAAAAATATCAGAAAATCATTGATATGTTGAAGAAGGAGAGTTATCATGCCTAAAAAATATGAAATCAGATTGTCAGGTTCAGGCGGACAAGGGCTAATTCTAGCAGGTATCATATTAGCGGACGCCAGCCTGTTGCAAGGTATCAACGCTATTCAGTCCCAATCATACGGGCCTGAGGCTAGAGGTGGTGCCAGTAAGTCTGAGGTTATCATCAGCGAGACAGAAATCAATTATCCTAAGGTTCAAAAATGTGACATGCTTCTTTGTCTAACACAAAAATCTTATGATCAATATATTGCATCCTTAAAAAATGATGGTATACTTATAATAGATGACAGCATCGAGCTAAGAGGAGCTAATGGGTTTAAGATTTTGAGCCTGCCAATCCTAAAAACCGCGAATATCGAAATGAAAAGACCTATGGTTGCCAATATCATCTCTTTAGGTGTCATCAGCAAAGTACTAGATATTGTCAAAGAAGAGAATATCCTTAAAGCTGTTTTGAAAAGGGTTCCTCCCGGTACGGATGTAATCAACGAGACAGCTTTTTATAAGGGAGCATCTATGATTTGAAGAGAAGGATGGGCAAATGGCATTCAAAAATAATGAAGATTTAATCAAAATTATTCAAATCAATTATTATAAATTCAGTAAAGGACAAAAGGCGATTGCCCAGTTTATTATTGAGCAATATGACAAAGCCGCATTTATGACCGCCGCCAAGATAGGTAAGACGGTTGATGTCAGCGAGTCAACTGTGGTCAGATTTGCCACTGCTTTGGGATTTGATGGATTCCCCGATCTTCAGCAGGCTTTGCAGGTCATGATCAAAAACAAACTGACTACTGTACAAAGAATTTCTCTAAATGAGACACCAAAGGATTCAGAGGAATTCATCAACAAAATATTGAAAAATGAGATTCACTCATTGAAGAATTATCTAGAAGACATTGACCAGGAGCGGCTTGACAATGCGGCAGCGCTGATACTTAGCGCCAAAAAAATATATATTCTGGGTATGAGAAGCTCATATGCACTGGCTTTGTATTTAGGCTTTTATTTGGACGTCATGCTGGAGAACGTCAGAATAATCAATCAGAACACCAATTCGGTATTTGAACAACTGGTTAGAATCAATGAAAATGACCTTTTTATTGTCATCAGTTACCCGCGTTACTCCCAGCAGACGATGGATTCCGTAAATTTCGCCATGGACAGAAAGGCAAAAATCTTAGCCATCACCGATACAGAAGCATCACCATTTTATCGACTGGCAGATATTGCTTTACTAGGCAAGAGCAATATGGTATCGTTCGTAGATTCACTGGTTACGCCAATGGCTGTAATCAATTCACTCATCATGAGTGTCGGTATGAAAGAAAAGGATGAAATACTGAAATATTTTGACCTTTTGGAGGATATCTGGGACAAGTACAGCATCTACAATAAAGAGAATGATTTTAAGAAGTAATACAACCGGGTTATAATCCCGGTTTTTTTTGTTGTTTTAATTGTCAAATTATACTATAATATTAAAGGTGATTTTATGAAGACTATACGCGGTGCTATAACCGTTAAAAATAACTCAGAAACTGAAATAAGAACCAATACCATCACATTATTGGATGAGATATTGAGTGTCAACAATATTACTGCTACAGAGGTCGAAAGCATTATATTTACTGCCACTAGGGATATCACAAGGGCCTATCCCGCAAAATTTGCTCGTGAAATCGGGTTTGAAAACACTACTTTGCTGTGTGTGCAGGAGATGAGCGTTGAAGGCAGCCTGCCTTTTTGTATTCGAGTACTGATATTTGTCAACCACCCGAAATTTACCAACCCGACACATGTTTATCTTAAAGGTGCGGAAAAGCTAAGACCGGATTTAAAAAAGCTGAAGGTGGAGGAAATATGATTATTGCCATAGATGGTCCGGCTGGTGCGGGAAAGAGCACTGTTGCCAAAAGAGTCAGTGAGATTCTAGGATTTATGTTTATAGATACAGGTGCTATTTATAGAGCTATTACCTATAGTCTGATCAAAGACGGGATTGACTTGAACAACAAGCAACTGTTGAAAAACCATCTACACAGATTGGATCTTGAGTATACCAATCAACATATTTATTTTCAAGGCTCTATCATCGACGATGAAATTCGGGAGGAGACCATTTCAAGCAAAACCTCCGATTATTCCAAGAATCCGATTATCAGATCTTTTGCCACTGATTTCCAGAGAAAGCTGGCTGAAAACAATAATGTTGTGATGGAAGGTAGAGACATTGGAACTGTTGTGTTTCCAAAAGCAGAGTTCAAGTTTTTTCTGACAGCGAATTACGAGATACGTGGACGCAGACGGTATCAGGAATTGAAACAATCAGATAAAGATGCATCACTCGAAGAAACAATTGAAGCGATAAGGATTAGAGATAATAATGACAGCAACAGGGAACTGGCCCCACTAAAAAGGGCTGCAGATGCTGTAGAGATTGACACATCGCAGATTGGTATAGACCAGGTCATCGATACCATAATCAGATATGTCAGAACGGAGGATTAATGTTTTATAAGATAGTCAGGGCAATAATATTTGTCATATTAAACATCCTGTTTAGAATAAAAGTACATCATAAGGAAAATTCATTGAACAACGATGGTGAGCCACTGGTATTATGTGCCAATCATTCATCCTGGTTCGATCCCTTTGTTGTCGCTATCACATTCAAAGATGAGATTAGCTATATGGCTAAAAAAGAATTGTTTGAGAACAGTATTCTAAGATTTTTTCTGACTAGGATCAAGGCTTTTCCTGTTGATAGAGACGGCAATTCCTTGACTGCTCTTAAAAACTCGCTTAAAATACTGAAGAACAATAAAACACTGGGTATTTTCCCGGAAGGAACCAGGGTCAAGGGTTTTAGCGAAAGCTCTGTCAAAGGCGGCATCGGTATGCTGGTTGTTCGATCGAAAGCGACCGTCCTACCCGTTTATATCGAGTCCAAATACAAATTATTTGGCAGGGTTGATATCTATTACGGCGAGAGATTTGATTACAATCATCTGGAAAAAGGCTCACTTGATTCTAAGCAATATACCGACATAAGCATTGACATCATGAGAAGAATCTACGCTGTGAAAAATGTATTCATGGATGGTAAGAATGGAAATAATTAGAGCGGATTTTTATGCGACCTGTTTCGGAGTCGACAGGGCTTTGAAGATAACAAACGATGCATTGAAATCGGAAAACGAACTATTCTGCTATGGTGAATTGATCCATAACAATGACGTTATGGAAAACCTCGAGCGTAAGGGTTTGCATATAGTCAACGATCTAAAGGATCTAAAAGATTCAAATCTGGTAATACGATCCCATGGAGTTGGACATTCTGTATATGATTATTGCATGAAAAACAACATCCGTATCATAGATGCGACCTGTCCAAAGGTCAGACGGATACATGGCATAGTCCGTCAGCAATGTGAGGCAGGTTATGATATTATTATATTCGGCAATAAGAACCATCCGGAAATTGAGGGAATCAAGGGCTGGTGCGAGAATAGTGTCTACATCTATTCCGACCTGAACGAGTATAAAACTAATCATAAGCATGATGAAAAGAAGACTTGCATCGTCTTTCAGACCACCTATCATATAAATAAATATAATGAGATAAAAGAATACTTTTATTCTTTAAATAATAATGCTATCATAGTAAAGGACACTGTCTGCAGGGCAACAGAACTAAGACAGGAAGCGGCAAGAAAATTGGCTGTAGTATGTGATTCTGTCTTGGTAATTGGTGGCAAACAAAGCTCTAACACAAAAAAACTGTATGAAATTTGTAAGGAACTCTGCGAAAATACCCACTGGCTCGAAAACTCCGACAAGATTCCTTATGATTTGATAAAAAATTCAAAGAAGATCGGCATTACAGCAGGGGCATCGACTCCACTGGAAATAGTCGAGGAGGTTATTGTTAATGTCAGAACAAAATGAAATGCATGAACTGTTAGAAAATTTCGAATTTATTAAAATTTATCCAGGAAGACAAATAAAAGGGACTGTAATCCTTGTTGAAAGGGATAAGGCTTTGGTTAACTTCGGTTACAAATCTGACGGAATCATAACAAAGGATGATTACACAATGGATGATGTGGAGGATTTGAGAGATATCCTGAATATCGGAGACGAGATTGAAGCCGTAGTAGCTAGTAACACCAATGATGATGGCAACATTTTACTGTCACGCAAGGATTTTGAGGAGCAACACAAATGGGACGCTATAGTCGAGCTGATGAAAAGCGGTGAAACTGTAACTGTCAAAACAGTCAACTCAAATGACAGTGGTGTTATTGCTGAATTCAATGGATTCAGTGGATTTATACCGGGTTCGCATCTGTCTAAAGGGAGAAATGCAGTACCAGCTGATTTTGTAGGCAAGAATCTTGAAGTGAGAATCATAGAAGCTAGAATGAAAAACAACAAAAACAAGTTGATTTTTTCTCGAAAAGTGTTGGAGATAGAGGAAGCAAGGGTAAGAGAACAACAAGCATGGGAAACTATAGACACTAAAGAGATTTATGAAGGAAAAGTAAATCGTGTTGTAGATTTTGGCGCATTTGTTGAAATTAATGGTATCGAAGGATTGCTGCATATCAATGAAATATCATGGAATAGGATAAAACACCCTTCTGATGTGTTGAATGAGGGAGATGTAATCAGTGTCAAGGTTTTGAAAAAGGATCTTGAAAGAAAAAGAATGTCTTTAAGTCTTAAAGCTACACTTAAAAGACCATTTGAACTATTCACTGAAAACTACAATGCCGGTGATATAGTGACAGGTAAGATCGTATCTCTGACCGACTTTGGCGCTTTCGTAGAGATAGATAATGTTCAGGGATTGTTGCATGTGTCTGATATCTCTTGGGATATGGTCAAGCATCCACAGGATGTTTTGAAGGTTGGACAAGAACTTGAAGTTAAGATATTGGCAATAGACAGCAAGAAAGAAAGACTGTCACTGGGAGCTAAGCAGCTTTCAGAAGATCCTTTTGTCAAATACACCAAAAATCTGAAAAGATTTGATGTTGTAAAAGGCAAAGTAACCAGTATGACAACTGAAGGTGTGGTGGTTGAATTGGCTGAAGATATCGAAGGGTTTGTACCGACTAAACTGGTATCAAAGGATAAGCTTAGAACGCCGGCTCAGATATTGGAAAAAGACCAGGAAGTTGAATGCAAGATTACAGATATCAACAGAAAGTCAAAAACCATCAAACTTACTATGATTATTGAAAATGAGGCCGATGACAAGAAAGATAACAGAGTTGAAAATTTAAGTAGCTACACCCTTGGAGATGACAATTTCACAATAGGTGATTTGTTCACTAAGAAATAGTTGTTAGTTCACACTAACAGCTTTTTTTTACTTTTTGATAGATATTTAATTTTATCTGATTATATGATAAAATGTTATAGTTTGAATATATTGCAAAAAAAGGTGATTTAATGAATAGACAATTTTACATAGAAACATTTGGTTGTCAGATGAATGAATATGATTCCGAAAAAATCAGTGGTCTCTTAAATTCTCAAGGCTATATGGAAACGACATTAAGAGATGAAGCTGATTTGATAATTTTTAACACCTGTTTAATCAGGGAAAACGCTGAAAACAGGTTATATGGCAATCTAGGAGAAGTTAAGAGGCTCAAGCTTGCCAACAAAGAGAAAATTGTTGCTGTCTGTGGCTGCATGCCACAAAATCAGAAGGTCAGGGAAAAGATGCTCAAAATGTATCCATTTGTCGATCTTATATTTGGTACCAATACCTATGATCAACTACCGGAACTACTGTATGACATAGAGCAGAAAAAGAAGAAAAAAGTCATCTCCATAGTCGAAAACAGCGACAATCTTAAAGAAGAGGTTCCAAAATCCAGAAAATTCAGCCATAAGGCTTTTGTTAACATCATGTACGGCTGTAACAATTTCTGCTCTTATTGTGTTGTGCCTTATACCAGAGGCAGGGAAAGAAGCAGAGACAGGCAGGAAATAATTGAGGAGGTAATCGCATTGGGGCTAACCGGGTACAAGGAAATCACCTTGCTTGGCCAAAATGTGAATTCCTACGGAAATGATATAGATGACCGGTATCAGTTTCCGGACCTGCTAAGGGATCTGAATAAAGTCGAAGGAATAGAAAGGATCCGATTTATTTCATCCCACCCAAAGGATGTTAATCTTGAATTCATCAAGGCCATAAAAGAATGCAACAAGGTATGCAGCCAGATCCATTTGCCTGTGCAGTCAGGTAGTACAAAGGTATTGCAAGAGATGAACAGAAAATATTCACGAGAGCAGTATCTTGAGTTTGTCAGGATGGCAAAAGCTGAAATATCTGATATATCAATCTCGACAGATATCATAACCGGTTTTCCCGGAGAAACAGAGGATGATTTCAATGATACACTTAGTTTGGTGGAAGAGGTTCAATTTGATTCGGCATTTACCTTCATCTATTCCATCAGACCTGGAACGACTGCAGGGAAGAGAACAGACCAGATTGATGATAAAATCAAACACGAAAGATTTGACCGTCTGCTCAAAAAGCTTTATCCTATCTTTGAAGCAAATAATCTGCAATATATAGGACGGACAGTTGCTGTATTGGTGGATGATGTGAGCAAAAACAAGGAAACATACCTGACAGGTAGAACCGAATCGGGCAAACTGGTGCATTTCGTAGGTGACAATGATCTGATAGGACAGATAGTAAATGTCCGTATAGAAAAAGCCAGAACCTGGTACATAGAAGGCACAATTGTTTAGGTGAGATGAAATGAGTAAACTTACACCAATGATGCAGCAGTATATGAAAATTAAAGAGAAACATAAGGACAGCATTTTGTTTTTTAGGTTGGGAGACTTCTATGAAATGTTTTTTGACGATGCCCTTAAAGCCTCAAAAATTTTGGAAATCACACTGACCGCTAGAGACTGTGGGCAGACTGAAAAAGCACCTATGTGCGGCATACCTTTTCATGCCGCCGACAGCTATATTGCCAAGCTGATTGAAAATGGCATCAAGGTCGCCATCTGCGAACAGGTGGAAGAACCAACAGCCAAGACAATCGTTAGGAGAGAGGTTGTAAGGATTATAACACCGGGTACTGTCACAGACAACAACCTGTTGGATGAAAAGAAAAACAACTACCTATGCGCTGTCGCACTTTATAAGAACGATGCTGCAATAGCTTATGTGGATGTCTCCACCGGGAATATATATTGTGCTCAATTCAGGGAAAATACACTTGATAAGACAGTTTTAAGTCTCTATAACGAATTATTGAAGATTAATCCCGCTGAGATTATCACCAATAAGGATTTGTTGAAACTATTTGAAAACTATCATTTAAGTACAACCGACAGCGTATTCAGAAGCACTGAAGTGATTGATCATTCCAGCGATTCCAATTATTATGTAAACCTAATCATAGATCATTTTAAAGTTATTTCCATAGAGACATTGGGGATTCAAACTAGCCAAAAGCCGCTTGTCAACTCAATCGGTGCACTTTTAGATTATTTGCATGAGACCCAAAAGATGGCCTTGACACATATCAACAGTCTGGTACCATATCATACAGAGGATTATATGGTTATAGACAACAGCACCCGCAGGAACTTGGAATTGCTTGAACCAATCAGGGGAACAGACAAGAAGAGCACGCTGTTTAATGTCATTGACCATACCATGACGGCTATGGGTGCAAGAAAGCTCAAGAAGTGGTTACTGGAGCCATTACAGGAAATCAAAATGATAGAATCCAGGCATGAGGCAGTAGATCAACTCTATAACAATATTCTGATTTCAAATCATCTGACAACACATTTGAAACAGGTATATGATATTGAGCGGTTGATCAGTCGAATTGTCTACGGTAATTGCAATGCAAGGGACATGAATTCATTGAAACAGTCCATCGCAATACTTCCAGATTTAACATCTGATATATCATCAGTCGAAGGTGATATATTTGAAAATATATCAAAAAATATCGATACACTTAAAGACATACTGGAACTGATACAATCAAGCATAGAGGAGAATCCTCCCGTAACCGTCAAAGAGGGCAATATCATTAGAGATGGCTACAACGAGGAACTTGACGAACTGAGAACCATCACCACACATGGCAAGGATTGGATCAATTCCCTAATTGAACAAGAACGCGAAACGACTGGTATCAAGAATCTGAGGATAGGCTACAATAAGGTTTTTGGCTATTATATCGAGGTCACCAAATCATACTTGAAGCTTGTGCCTGACTACTACATAAGGAAACAGACACTTGCCAATGCAGAAAGGTATATTACACCGGATTTGAAAGATATGGAAGTCAAAATCCTAAGTGCCGAATCCAGGATTGAAAAGCTGGAATTTGACCTATTCAACAACATCAGAACTTTTATCAAAAACCAGGTTATGAGAATACAGAAGACAGCCGATATGGTAGCAACTGTTGATGCCATCAATTCCCTGTGTATCGTCGCGGTCAAGAATAGATATAAAAGGCCTAAAATGAATACTGACGGTATTATAAGCATTGTGGATGGCCGACACCCGGTAGTTGAAAAAGTGCTAAAAAACGAAAGTTTCATACCAAATTCCACCTATATGGATAATGAACTGGAAAGATTTTCAATCGTAACCGGACCCAATATGGCTGGTAAATCAACCTATATGAGACAGATTGCCTTGATAGTCATACTTGCCCATATTGGTAGCTTTGTTCCAGCAGAAGGCGCAGATATAGCAATGATAGACAAGGTATTCAGCCGTGTGGGAGCCTCTGATGACCTGTCAAGCGGTCAAAGCACGTTTATGGTTGAAATGTCAGAGGTTTCAAATATTATCAAAAACGCTACTCAAGATAGTCTAATCATACTTGACGAAATCGGCAGGGGAACCAGCACCCATGATGGTTTGAGCATAGCATGGGCAGTGACTGAATATATCTCACAAAAAATCAAAGCTAAAACCCTTTTTGCAACCCATTATCATGAGCTGTCCGAGCTGGAGGGAAAGATTGAAGGCATCAGCAATTATAAGATACTCATCAAGGAATCAGGTGATGACATCATTTTTCTCAGAAAAATTTCCAAAGGCAGCATTGATAAAAGCTTCGGCATTCAAGTAGCTCGTTTGGCCGGCATTCCAAACGATTTGATCAAGAGAGCCTTCAGCATACTAAAAAAGCTTGAGGAATCTGATTTGAACAAAAGCCATAAATTATCCGAAAAAATTTCAGATAATTCAGACCAAATTGCTTTCTGGAATATCAATAACAAATATAAGGATTTCATGAAAGAAAACATCTACAATATTAATATCAATAATCTTACACCATTGCAGTGCATGACGGTATTGAATGATATAATCCAAAAATCCAAGGAGCTGGATGATTGATGCAAAGAATAAATATATTAGATGAATCAACCATCAATAAAATTGCTGCCGGTGAAGTGGTGGAAAGCCCCACTTCTGTCATCAAGGAACTGGTTGAGAATGCAATAGATGCTAATGCAGATGAAATTTTGATTGAAATAAAAAATGGTGGAAAGTCATATATGAGAGTCACAGACAACGGCTCAGGCATGATCAATTCAGAAGTCAGCAAGGCTGTAATCAGACATGCCACCAGTAAAATAACCCGGATTGAGGATCTGAATAGCTTGAACACTTTGGGATTCAGAGGGGAGGCACTTGCCAGCATCTCAGCCGTATCAAGATTTGAAATGACCTCCAAATCCAGAGAAGAGGAAACCGCTAGGACAATCAAGGTCAATGGTGGTGTTTTGGTTGATGAAAGAGTTACAGGATCAACAAACGGCACCACAATAATTGTTAGGGATTTATTTTACAATGTCCCAGCTAGAAAAAAATTTCTAAAATCAGACCAAGCTGAATCATCTGCCATTTCAGATCTGATCTCAAAGTTGTCATTGTTAAATACCGGTGTTTCATTCAAACTGGTCAGGGATAGCCATGTAATTCTATCGACACCTTCAAATACCAGCACTTTAAACGTTATCACAAGTGTGATGGGGTCTGATTTTTCCAGCTCGTTATCCCAAATATCCTATCAATCGGACAAGATCAACATAAAGGGATTTGTTACCAACTTGAACTATTATCGGGTCAATAGGAGAATGCAGATTATATTTGTAAATGGGCGATTTGTTTCCAACAAGAGCATTTCAACTGGAATAGAAAAAGCCTATGCCACACTCCTTCCAAAGGGCAAATTCCCAGGCTTTGTAATCTACATCAATATTGATCCAAATGATATTGATGTGAACATACATCCTCAAAAGTCCATCGTGAAGATTGACAACATAAGAATGATTGAAGACCTGATGTATTCCATCATCAGCAAACACCTGAGGGAACGATTCTTATCAAAACGTATTGATCGCATGCCTATTAAAAATGATAATAAATCAATGGCTACTAAGTTAGATGATAAAGTATTAGAAAATCTGATTCATGATGATACCGATATGCTTTTCGATTTGAAACAGGAAGACAATCAGATTGGTCTTTCTGCAGGTGATGAATCCTCTGGATCATTTAGAGAAGAAACTCCTGAACTGATTATAAAAAGCAATAGAGATGCCTCAATTAAAAATGTCTATGCGTACCTAAACTTTATTGGTCCTATATTCAACGGTTATCTGATATTTGAGGACACCTTTCACAAGGAGCTGTATATCATGGACCAGCATGCAGCCCACGAGAGAATCAATTATGAAAAGCTTATAAAGGCTTATCATCACAAAAATATTGAAATCCAACAACTTTTGATACCTGAAGTGGTGCATTTAGGCTCTGAGGAATACGACAAAGCCCTACTCCACAAGGAAGTATTTACTAAAATAGGATTCTCGATAGAAGATTTTGGACTCAAATCCATTCATATAACAGCCATACCACTAACATTGACTGATGGTAGCATCAAAGGAATGTTCTACCAACTTCTAGATACGATGGATGATCAACCCGAGAATACTATCATGAAAATTGATGATTTAATTAAAAAAGCATGTGTCGCTTCAGTCAAATCGAGTGACCTGATTTCTAGGGAAGAGATTTCCCATTTGACTGCAGAATTGTCTGAATGTGATTTTCCTCATACATGTCCACATGGTAGACCGATATGGATCAAGTTCACCAGACATGAACTGGAGAAGCAATTCAATAGAACAAACCAAGGATAAAATATGAAAAAGAAATTAGTCATGATTGTCGGACCGACAGCAGTGGGTAAGACCCGTGTATCAGTTGAGACAGCTAAGCTCTTGGATACAGAGGTGATATCGGCTGATGCCATGCAGATTTATATCGGGATGAATATCGGGACCGCCAAAATTCGAGAGGATGAAAAGCAAGGAATTCCACACCATATGATAGATCTTGTTTATCCAGACGAAAAATTCACAGTGTCTGACTTCAAAACTCAATCAGGAGCTATCATTGAACAGTTGCATCTTAATGACAAAATACCAGTGATTGCAGGGGGAACAGGTCTCTATATCAATTCACTGATCTACAAGCTGAATTTTTCCAATACTATATCAGATGATCGGGTTAGAAGCGAGCTAAATCAATTACTTGAAACCAAAGGCAAAGTAACCCTACATCGCATGTTAGAGTCCATTGATCCAATAGCTGCAGGCAAAATCCATGTGAACAATGCTAAAAGAGTAATGAGGGCGCTTGAGGTTTATCACATAACAGGAAGACCTTTTTCCGCATCCAACACCGATTTCAGGGATGAGTCGGATGATTATCATTTTGTTTTAATAGGATTGGAAATGGACCGTCAACTGCTGTATAATAGAATTGATCAGCGTGTGGATGATATGGTATCTAATGGTCTCATAGACGAAGTGATGGTGCTGAGAGCTCAAGGTTACGGCAGAAATCTCACATCCATGCAGGGAATTGGTTACAAGGAAATCATGCAGTATCTGGACCATGAGATTACCCTTGAAGAATCAGTTAGAATTATGAAACGCAATACGAGACGGCTTGCTAAGAGACAGTTTACCTGGTTCAAAGCAGACAATAGGATTAAATGGATCCATGTAGATCCAATTAATATAGATCAAACATTAAAAGATGTTCAAAACTATTTGAGCGAGAGGGGAATACTATGAAGCAATCGATTAATCTGCAAGACTCATTTTTGAACCAAGCCAGAAAAGACAAAATCGGGTTGACCATTTTCTTGACTAATGGTGTTAAATTGAAGGGGTATGTAAAGGGTTTTGATAATTATGTCATCATCTTTGAATTAAATGACAAACAGCAACTGATTTACAAACATGCCGTATCAACCATTATTCCTGATACAAATATAAGAATCCAATCCAACAATGAATAAGGTGAAATTAGTTGAATAAATATAATTTATGTAAACTGTTTTCAATCAATAAAGAGACCGAAGACGCCATTTTGGAAGTTGAGGGCTCTCTTTTGTCGAATTTTGAATCGATTGATCTGATAAAGGAATTTAACCAGCTAAAAATCATAAAGGCTATGCAGGAATCAAATCTGAATTATTCCAATTTTTATTGGAACACGGGTTACGGCTACAATGATCCTGGAAGGGAGAAGGTCGAAGAGATCTATGCCAAAGTATTTAATACTGAAGATGCACTGGTCAGACCGAATATCGTCTCAGGTACGCATGCTTTGTATCTGACCCTCTCAGCCATCACTGAATATGGTGATACCATACTGTCGATATCCGGTAAACCTTATGATACATTATTGACCGTACTAGGTGTGGAAGGCAATGAAGCCAATAGTTTGAAATCACAGGGGATTGCATACAAGGAAGTTTCCCTGAAAAACAAAAGGGATTTCGACTACGATAGGATCTTCGATACAATCGATCAGACAACCAAGGTAATTATGATACAACGCTCAACAGGTTATAGTGACAGAAAAGCTATTATTATCGACAAAATGGGTGAATGCATCTCTAAGATAAAAGTCAGACATCCCAATATCATTATAATGGTTGACAATTGCTACGGTGAATTCATGGAAGTATTAGAACCAAGTGACGTGGGAGCAGATCTTGTCGTTGGATCGTTGATCAAAAATCCAGGTGGTGGAATCGCTCTGACAGGTGGTTATATCTGTGGAAAAGCTAGATTGATCAATATGATTGCCAACAGGCTAACCGCACCTGGAATAGGAAAAGAGGTAGGCTTGACTTTCGGACTGACAAGAACTACGCTTCAAGGGCTGTATCTGGCACCCTCAGCAGTGTCTGAATCTCTTAAGGGATCTCTTCTGATAGCATATTTGTTTAAGGGTTTGGGCTTTCAAGTCATTCCGGACCTGGATGATCAGAGGAGTGATATCATACAAAGTGTTGTGTTCAATTCAAAAAAACTGCTTATTAAGTTCTGTCAAGGGGTACAGAAATCGTCACCAGTAGATTCACAGGCCTTCACCGAACCCTGGGCTATGCCTGGATATACGAATGAGATTATTATGGCATCTGGAGCCTTTGTTCAAGGATCTTCCATTGAAATCAGTGCTGATGCGCCGATGCGAGAGCCATACACCGCATTTTTTCAGGGTGGTCTCACCTATACCCAGTGTAAGTTGGCTGCAGCCATAACATATGAGGACATTAAAAAGGAAGTCGAATGACTTCCTTTTTAATGTCCGATTGAGATAGCTATTATTTTTATATATTTGTCAATACTTGCGGATAACACATTTAAGAAGACCCAGAATTGCCACTTCTGTGGACAAAATAGGCTCCATATTATCATTTTCTGGTTGCAATCTAATATGATCTTTTTCACGGTAGTAGCGCTTCAATGTAGCCTCATCTTCTATCAGGGCGGCCACAATGTCTCCGTTTCTAGCTGTGTTCTGACAGCTTATCACCACATAATCACCACTGAAGATGCCGGCATTGATCATGCTGTCACCTTTTACTTTAAGGACAAACGAATCATTATTACCGACCCATTCTATCGGTATAGGAAACAGGTCCTCGGCATTCTGAGTAGCCAATATCGGTTGTCCTGCGGCTATGCTGCCAATGAGTGGGATGTGGACAATCTCCTTTTTAGGCAGGTCATACATGGCTGTTTCCTGGTCTATCACTTCTATAGCTCTATTTTTATTATTTCCTTTTTTTATAAAACCCTTTTTTACAAGTGCAGTAAGATGAGAATGAACTGTGGAGGTTGAGCTTAATCCAACAGCATTGCAGATCTCTCTGACTGATGGGGGATAGCCCTTGCTATTTATTTCTTCCTTAATATAGCTCAATATCCTAACCTGATTTTGGGACAATTCTTCGCTCATTGCTTCACCTCAATCTAATTTTTTTTAATTATAACACAGTTCAAAAATAAAATCAAACATTCGTTCTGAAATAAGTTGACAACGAACACATGTTCTGATATCATTGAATTAAACAAATGTTCGATGGAGGTTCTATATGGTTGTGTTCGGGAAATATAAAGTGATCAACTACAAAAGATTCAGATTATTTGTTCTAATTTCAGCTATTTTGATAGTTCTAACGGCTTCTGTGCTCATTTATAACATTACGGCTTTTTCAGTCAATAGCAATTTTTTCATTGAAATTCCAGTACGTGATGGGGATACAATATGGAATATAGCCAAAGAATATGGCACGTCTAATTCCATCCTTAAAGATGTTTACACAATTATGGAGTTAAACAATATCGAAGATGGTATTATCTATCCCGGTCAGGTAATCATTGTTCCGAGCCTCTAAATCATCATAAACGATTAATCTAAAAATCCTATTTATCTATTTCCTGTATATCTTGTATATCTTGATATTCATCTTCGTCTGAACCGATGTCGCTCAGTGGATTACTATCGACGGCTTTTTTTAGTCTTTCACTATTGATGTGTGTATAGATCTGAGTCGTAGAGACACTCTCGTGTCCTAAAATCTCCTGTAGTGCTCGGATATCAACATCACCATATTGATACATCAGTGTTGCGGCTGTATGCCTCAGTTTATGAGGTGAATAGTGCTGGTCTAATAGTCCAGCAACAGTCAGGTGTTTGTTCAGAAGATGCTGCACAGCTTTAGGAGAGATTCGTTTTCTTCTGGAACTTAAGAATAAAGCCTTCTTATCACTTTCCAATGGATCTGGCCGCTCCTTTAAATATTCACGAATGACTCTTACACAAGCCTGATTTAAGTATACGGTTCTTTCTTTATTGCCTTTTCCGATGACTGTGAGCGTTTCGTCTTTAATTTTATCTATATCAATGCTTACCAGTTCTGATAATCTAACACCGCAGTTTAAAAATATAGTAATGATTGCATAATCTCTAATCTTGTATTTTCCGTCGATTGACTTCAAAAGTCGCTTTGATTCATCTAAAGATAAATGTACTGGTAGCCTAGCTTCAATCTTAGGTGTTTCCAGGTTCTCTGCGGGGTTTTTATCAATCACGTTGGCCACGCTCTCTAGATACTTAAAATAAGACCTTAAACTGGCGATTTTGCGTGCTTTTGTTTTATTGTTGTTGCCACGCATTTTATCGATAAAGGAAACAAAAGCATGGAGATCTCTCAGTTTGATATTTTGGAGAAAATCTTCAGAAAGGGAACTAATATCTATTTGATCAAAAACCTTCTCGTCGGTCAGCTTGAATCGAATAGCACAAAAGCGATAGAAGATCCTTAGGTCCAAAAAATATTCGCTGACAGTTTGTTTGGATTTGCCTTTAATTGTTTCAATATAATTAATGAAGTCAAATAGAAGAGAGGGGGTATTGAAATTATCCATGGAAAGGCACCTGCTTATCTTTATTTTTTGTCGCAAAATAGTTATTTTGCGACAAAGTACGTTTATTTATTGTAATTATAATGCTTTTTATAATATATTTCAAGCTATTTCTCGGAATTCTCGGAATTAGCCCTTTTTAGCCATTTTAAGGATTTTTATCTCATTTTAATGTGTTAGTACTGCAAAATAATTTTAAGTCTATTAAATTCAAAATATTTAATCGATATTTTTCATCATAAATCAAAAAAAGCATAAGCTGCAATGTACACAGCCTATACTTTCAAATCAATGTCAATCCCCAAAATATTTTTGTTTTTCTGTAATATCGGTTCGATTTTGTCATAGATGAATTCTTCAACTTGCTGTGCGCTTCGACCTATAAATTTCTTCGGATCTATGATGCTGTAAATTTCTTCCTCAGTCAGCTTTATTTTATCGGATTTGATGACTCTGTCTATCAGGTCATTTTTCTTACCATGTTTTTTCACTTGTTCAGCGGCTTCCATTGATAAAATTCTGATTTCCTCGTGCAGATCCTGACGGTCGCCACCTTGTTTGACGGATTCCATGATAATGTTTTCAGTTGCCATAAATGGCAACTCTTCCTCTATATGCTTCTGG
>LDZT01008357.1_pt1 | contig 27744 bp, 23 predicted proteins | sample 615521 | NCBI WGS metagenome assembly LDZT01 (sample SAMN03408292, study PRJNA278302) | terrestrial metagenome | isolation source: oil reservoir sample SB1 | place: USA: Alaska, North Slope, Schrader Bluff formation | collected 2011-09 | reverse complement strand
TCCCTTTCATTACAATATTCCATTCTTTTTAAAAATTTTAAGATTTTTTATCTCCTCTGTCAACCACTTTCCTTTTTCATTAACCCTCTTTTACATCTATTCAAATACCCCTTTTCTCTAATCATTATTCTCTCTCAAACATTGTTATTCCAAAGTTTGACTTCTGTTACTTTCTTACATCCAAAACTTGCAATCCCCTTAACGGCCATTCGGTTTTTCTCTTGTTCATTTACATTCTTCAGCAAAAAAGGAAAATGATTCCCTCAACTACACCTCAACCAAAAATGTCACACTGTCAAGCACCGTCCCCAATTAAAAATCACTTGACTTATTAAACTGTTGAAATAGAATAGTCAAAAAAGAGAGGTGATTTGAAAAATACAATTTTTTACTCGATAGTTGGAATAAATTATACTTTCTCGTTTATTATTTTAAAGAATCTTATACCAATAACAGGTTATTTCATACCGGGGATGATGGGATTCGTTTTCACAGCATCTTTGATCTTTCTACTTTTTGAGAAAAAAATAATTTTGGGATTTAAAAGAAATTTTTATAACTCCCTTCTCTTTTCCATACCTGTAACTATTCTTTACCTTACAACCATATTTCAAATTAATCTTTTTAACACTTTTTTCGTTTTTGTTTCACTCTTTGTATCTTACAGGGTTTCAGATAAAAAAATTTTCAGTAAAGAAAACATTTTCTCAAATCTCTTCAACTTTATATCGTTTGCAATAATTTCTTTACTGATTTTTAAAATCTCATCAAAGTATTTTCTCTATTTCATTTCTTTTTTCATCATCCAAACTTTTACAATCTATCTTATAAAGAGGTTGTACAGAAGAGATCTCTCTTCACCTGATTTTATATTCTATCCAAATCTTATAGCAGCTATCGTTTTAACTATACTTTATTTTCTAAACAAGCCTTTAAAAACACCTGAAGTGAGTCATTTAAATCAAGTGTACCTTTCAGTATACATTTTTGTTGCAAACTTTTTGAACTCTTTCCTTTTGATTAAAAAGGAGAAACACAAACTGTCAAAACTGAATAAGGAATTTGTTCTATTTCTCTGTCTAACATTTTTACTTATTTTAACCTTCTCATTTTTCAACCTTTTAATCTTAATACTTCTTCTCATTCCAACTATAACATCATTTAAAGTTTCAAGAAAAGGTTTCGGGGTAAGTGAAACAATAGCTTTGGTAACGATGGTAGCAATTCTGATTTCACTTTTACTACCTACAATAAAAGTTTTGAGTAACAAAATGGTTGTCATTCAGGATTGTGAAAATTTGAACAACAATAGAAACAGTTTAAAAGATGTTTATGTAATAGACAACATTTACATAAAGTTCATTGACAAAAAACCCGTCGCAATATATTCAAAAATTAAAGATAGGTATAGATACTTTTTTACCCAATAGTTTTATAAACTTCAACTTTCACCTTTTCACATCTTTGGTTTATCTCATCAAGTAACTTTTTACTCTTTTCTCTAACATCCTTTTTATAACCCTCATCAGTCATATTTTTAAGGTTTATAAGAATGTTCATATAGGCACCTTCCGCACATGAAATTAGATTCAAGGCGGAAACACCAGCATCCGATATTGAGTTAACATTTCCCTTTTCAGTTATACTTTCGAGATACGGTAAAAGTTCTTTTATAGTTTCAAGGGTTTTCAAAGGGACATCTATAGCCTTTTTAGTTGCCTCTTTCAACTTTTCATCCCTAACCCTTTTCTCCTCTTCGCTCTTCTTAGGCATTTTAAAAACTTCCATATAATAGTTGAAAGCCTCAGTGTCAAGATCGATAAGACCAAGCATAATATTCTTTATCCTCTGGGAATTAACAGCAATATCCTCAACATCCTCATTATACTTTTCGTATCCCTTTTTACCAAAAGTTAGATTGGCTACCATAGAAACGAGTGATGCTGCTATTGAACCTGATAGCGCTGCGACACTACCTCCACCTGGTGCTGGAGAATCTGTTGAAAGTTCATCACAAAAATCTTTCAAACTCATATCGATAAGTTTTTTCTTTTTCATTTTACTTTCATAAGCATACTCGATAACTTTTTTTTCAATTTCGAAAGGATATAGAGTGTCAAGTCCCAAAGATTTAATCGCTATGTATAATATCTCCTTTTCAGGAATGCCTGTTGACTTGTTCTGCTTTTTTAAATAATATTTACCTGCTTCGATTAAAGCAGCTTTAGGTATCAAACCAACGAGTTCTGAACCTGTAACTTTAACACCTATTCTGTTAGCCTCCTCAGAGGCTTTTTCATACGCTACATGTGGAGGAGTTACTTTCCAATTGGTTAGATTTATTGATATCTGTGCTATATTGTAATCATCAACAAACCATCCTATAGCACGACACTCTTTAAGAAGTCCCGGTATATAGACTGTCTTTCCGTTCTCATCTTTTACTATTTTCCCATTCTCATCTTTTTTAGGATACCCTTTCTCCCTTATAACATTCGCTATCTTTGTTGCGAGTTTAGCATCCTTTGTGTTAAGGTTAATATTGTACGCTATTAAAAAATCTCTAACCCCAATTACTGTGGCACCACTTTTTGGATTGAACTCAGCTTTACCGAAATCAGGTTTCCATAAAGGATCTTTAATCTTTTCTTTTAAACCTTCATACTCACCCTCTCTTATGTTGGCGAGAGATTTTCTTTTCGGTTCAGTTGCAGCATACTCGTAAAGATAAACTGGAATGTTCAACTCGTTTGCAACCCTTTCTCCAAGTTTTTTTGCAAGTTCAACACACTCTTTTACACTTATATCACTTACTGGAACGAATGGACAAACATCACAAGCTCCCATTCTTGGATGTTCACCTTTATGTTTTGACATATCAATAAGTTCTGAACCCTTTTTTATAGCGAGGAATGCTGATTCAAGAATAGCTTCTGGTGTTCCTATAAATGTTATAACTGTCCTATTGGTGGCAGCTCCAGGATCAACATCAAGAAGAATAGTTCCACTTACAGATTCTATTGCATCTGTTATCTGTTTTATAACATTCATATCTTTTCCTTCAGAAAAATTTGGGACACATTCTACTAACTTCATTTTTCCTCCTCACTTTTTTCATTTTTCCTTTCAATATTGTATTCTTTCAATTTATAATGCAATGTTCTCAAACTTATTCCAAGAATTTCTGCTGTCTTTTTTCTTGAATAATCGTTATCTGCAAGAACATTCAATATGTGCTCTCTTTCAACATCTTTCAACCTTTTTGAATAAAATTCTCTCCTTATCATTCTTTTGTTAAGTATCTCCTCAGGGATATCATCTATTGTTATTATATCATTTTGAGCCATAACTATAGCATGCTGTATAACATTTTCGAGTTCCCTAATATTCCCGGGCCAATCGTATTTAAGAAGTGCTGCCATAGCCTCATTCGAAACACCTTCAATGTTTTTATTCTTTCCATTCAACTTATGTATTAGATATTTTACAAGAATAGGTATGTCCTCTTTCCTTTCCCTTAAAGGTGGTATAACTATTTTTACCACCTTTAACCTGTAAAAAAGATCCTCTCTGAATGTTCCCTTTTTCACCTCATCTTCAAGTATCTTATTTGTCGCTGATATTATTCTTACATCAACATTCCTATCCTCAGTATCTCCAAGCCTTCTTATTTTATGCTCCTGTAAAACTCTTAATAGTTTTGTTTGAGTTGAAACTGAGAGATCTCCAACCTCATCCAGAAAGAAAGTCCCTCCATCAGCAGCTTCAAAAAGCCCCATTTTATCTGTCAAAGCACCTGTAAAAGCACCTTTTACATAACCGAAAAGTTCACTTTCAAGCAAAGTTTCAGGTAAAGCCCCGCAATACTGGGTGATGAATTTTTTATCCTTTCTCGGTGAATTGAAATGTATCGCTCTCGCTATAAGCCCTTTTCCAGTTCCACTCTCACCTTCAAGTAAAACTGGAACATCACTGTTTATAACCTTTTCCAAAAGCCTTAACACATCCCTCATCTTTTTACTTGTTCCAATTATATCTTCAAAATTGTATAGAGATGAGATCTCCTTCTTCAAAGTGAGATTTTCAATCGCCAGAGAATTCGTGAGTTTTGCATTCTCAATGCTTAAAACAGCGAGATTTGCAAAAGCGTTCATAAACTCTACCTCTTCCTCGGAAAATATCTTCTTGCTCGTTTGAGTATCAATATATATAACCCCAATAACTCTATTCAACCTTTTCAAGGGAACTACGAGTATAGAGCGAAGGTTGTAAAGTGCTATGGATTGTGATTGTGAGAATCGAGGATCTGTTTTCGCATCCGATGTCAAAACTATCTCTCCATCCTGCAAAGCTTTATAAACTGAAGTCATAGAGATCTCTTTAGAGTTTATTATATTTTCCTTGTGAAAATTTCTTGCGACCTCAACTTTCATCTCCCCTTTTTTATCCTCAAGTATCATCAAAAATCCTCTTTCAGCTTCAAGAACGTTCAAAGTGATATCCATAATCTTTTCGAGGAGTTCGTTGTAATCTCTTATAGAATTAATAACCTCACTCGCTTCATAAAGAGATTTTAGAACCTTCACATTTTCCGGTAAACTTTTTGCCATAAAAACTCCTTATTTCGAAAAGAAAGTTACAGAATTTTCTGAAAAGTTGCCAAAAAGGTCGTAAACTCTAACTAAGAACCTGTACTCCCCCTCTTTAAGAGAACTGTTATAGATAAATAGAGTATCAGTAATCGAAAAGGAATCTGTGAAAATGGTAACACCATTCCCATCTGTTATGGATAGGTTTAAGTAGGATGAATAATTGGGTTTTTCACTTTTGAATTTGAAAGAGTATGGATAGACCAACTCCTCTCCTTCAGAGGGAGAAATTATGGTTGGTATATACTCAACGAATCTAATCAAAGAAAGATCTTTTATTCTCAAACTCTCCTGAAAACTATCCTTTATAAAAATATCTCCCTTTTCACCTATAAAGTCATAAAGGTTCATTGGTGAATTACTTTTGTTGAAATTCAGAGAACATTTTATGAAATCTTCATCATTAACTTTTATAAGTTCAAATCTCCCAAAATCAAAATATACCAGCGCTTCAGAAATATCCTCTATTGAATCTTTCTCTAGAACTTTTATCACAAAATTTACATCGAATCTTAAACTATCAAAAATATCGTAAGTTTTTCTTACAGAAGAGTAAACATAGGATGTTTCAACCTTCGGAATAAAATTCAAATATTCAACAAGATTTAGAGGAACTCCAGAAAAAAGAATGGTATCTATATAGAGTGTCGAATACCCATCTTTGAAAAATTTTACTCTTAAATTACCTTTTAAAAGATTCAAAAAGGAAACACAACCAAAATCATCAGAAACTTTAGTTATAGTATCGTTTATTGTAACAAGAACCCCTGCAAGTGGATTATGGGAACGGTCATAACATTCTATCTTAACAGTGCTTTTTCCAAACCTGTTCTCAGGGTCGAGTAAACCATTATGAGGTACATCTATATAGCAGCTTGAAAAAAAAAGAAAAAGAAGGATAAAAAATGAAAAAAATTTTCTTACCATATTATATCAAAAATGTTAAAGAGATAAACGGAAAAGGTTACATCTACGAAAAACCTGTTTACTTTGGACCAATTGTTATAGGTTTTATAATTTTTAATAGCATCCTCTTCAGTTGTTGATTTTAAATACATTTCTTTCATATTAAGAGTGAACACATATGAGGTAACACTACCTATAAGAGATGAAAGGAAAATGGAACCCAAAACTACAGATTTGTTTCTCTCTCCCAGAATACTCTGTCCCCATCCGGGAAAAAGAGCCGATTTTATTAAAAGATTCTTTCTATCAAAATTCATATTCTTTTCTATTTTATAATAAGGTAGTGCATCTTCAATCAAAAAATTAATTCTCTCCTTCGCTTTTAAAAAGACCTTTACTATTTTTGGAGAAACAAACTCCTCATTTAAACTGTAGTTGTTATCTAAAGTTAAAATATTTTCAAAATAATTCTGTGCACTTATCGTATCACCAATTGCGATATACGAAAACGCTATATAGGTTTGTAAATTTATCAGGTCATCCTTTGACATCTGATCTTTAAAATCCTTTAACATCCTTTCACCTTCAGAAACAACCTTATCATACTCTCCTGTTTCATAAAAAATTATTATATCGTTTATTGAAGTAGCAAAAAGTAAAAAAGGAAACAGGAAGATCAAAAAGAGTATATCTTTTTTGATAGTTCCTCCTCGTTAATGTATATTTCATCCTCTATAGGGTCAAAGGATGGGTTTTCAATTTTTATTTTATGTGGACCTATTAAAAGTTTTATAGAATCACCAATTGGTGTTGTTCCTATATAGTAGTCATCTATATAAACTTTTCCCCACGGTCTTACGACTATCCTTAAATACCCATAAGCCTTTTCAAGTTCAACATCCATTTTTAAAACTTTATCCTTCTCTATAAAAATCTCCTTAAAATATTCTTTTCGGTTTGGATGTTTCAAAGTTATAATATGTTTCCCAACCTCGAGTTTTATACTTTTTGAAAGTGGTGTCCTATCTATAAACTTTTCATCTATGTAAAGATTAGCCCATGGGATAACATTAACACTTAAAAAACCATAATCAATCTTTTCTACCTTTTTCTCCATCTTTAAAAATATAGAGTCATTTTTGTTCAGTTCTACAGTTGTATCAATTTTTTCATAATCAGGGTTTAAAGAGGAAATTCTGTATACTCCTTTCTCAAGGGATATTTTTTGTGGAGTTAAAATAACTATGGAATCGTTTATAGTTATCTGAATTTCTTTTGGATCCGTAAATACATAGAGTTCAAACTTTTCTGCCTGTTCTTCTTTCAAATAGATTGTTTCAATCTTTTGATTTTTTGAAAAGTAATAGAATTGATAAAAAATTATCGAAATAAAAAGAAGAAGCAGAGTTATAAAAATCGCCGTATCCCTATATCTGCTTCTCTTTTTAAGTTTTACCTTTATAATTGGTTTTGAAGATACTTCAACTGTATTTTCAGAGAAGATGAATTCTCTAAGTTGTTCCTTTGAAATACCTATTTTAAACTTTTCAATCTTCTCTAAAAGTTCATCGGCTGATGATGGTCTTTTTGATGGATCTCTGTTCAACATTGAATTAACTATATCTATAAAAATGGAAGGTATATTATCCGGGTCGTAATCGAAATCTATCTTTTTAAAATAGAGTATATTGTTGATAGTTTCAAACTGATCTTTCCCTTCAAATGGGTTGGTGCCTGTTATCATCTCTATAACGGTTACACCGAGAGAAAAGATGTCTGATGCTAAAGTTATCTCCCTACCTGCAAGTTGTTCAGGTGGGAAGTACGCAGGTGTTCCAATATATGTCCCTGGATTCGTAACATTTATAAGTTCTTTTCCAAAAGCAAGTCCAAAATCGGTTATCTTAACGGTTCCATCATCAGATAACATTATATTATCAGGTTTCAGATCCCTATGTAAAATTTGCTGCGAATGGATGTAGGAAAGACCTTTCAAAACCTCTCTTAAAATGAAAAGCGTATATTCGAAAGGAATATTTTTTTTCTCTTTTATTACACTTTTAAGTGATTTTCCTTTGATATATTCAAGAATTATAAATTTGTCCTCATCCTTCTCGTAGAAATCTATGATTGAAACTATATTCTCATGTTTCAATTTACCAAGAATTGCAGCTTCCCTTTTAAACCTTTTTACAAAATTTGCATCCTGACTCAGATGAGGGTGCAATTTTTTTATTACAACTTCCCTGTTTAAAGAAATTTGCACACCTTTGTAAATTGTTGCCATCCCACCTGTTGCTATCGTTTCCTTTAGAAGATATTTTCTTTCATCAGATTTCATAATATTTTATTTTATCATTATAGAAAATTTAGTCAAGAAACTGGTTTATTCAGTAAAAGGTTATTCCAAACCAATCAAAGATATCATTCTTATTTTTATCAAAAGTTATAAAATCTATTTTCCTACCTTTAACCGAAATTGAACTCAAAAAGTTGGGTTTTATAACATGCTCCTGCTTTTCACCATCAAGGAAATTTATATATACATTTATACCATCAGATTTTTTAAGAACTCGATAGTCATCAAAAAAAACTATTTTTATCTTTTCAACATTTTCATTTTTTATCTTTATTGTATCAAAAACGGAACAGATTATGACAACCTCACTTCCAATAATGGAAACCTTTTCTTCATATTTTTTAAAAATGGGGTTTCCATCTTTCAAATATAAATACTCGTTGTTGTATGTTGAAAAATCTCTACCAAAAGAGAAAGGCAACAATCCGAAAATATCAGTATAGTAACCGCTGCCATAAATTTTTGAAATCGTTTTAACAAAAAAATTATTTAAAGATTCACTTCTTACAGGTTTTAAATTCACAATAAAATCTTTGTTGGGATTATACATTCTTTCAAAATTTGGAATGTAAACTAAAGAGGAATCAGGTAAAGATTCTATATCCCTTTTAAGAGGTTTCAAACCATTATTTTCAGCATTATACCTATAGCCCCATTCACCAATAAAATATCCATTCTCATTTTTTTTGAAAGTAAGTTTTTTGTAAGAGTTTGTTATTAAAAGATCAGAGTATAGAAGGAAAGATAGTATAAGGACTGTAATTATGAAAGAAAATTTCAAATCTTTCGAGTTTAAAGATTTTGAAATTAATACCATGTAAAAAAAGTAACCAATATAAAGATACCTCCCAACGATCATTGGGGAAAGAATAATTATAGAAAGTGAAAATATAACAAAAAACAACTTCTCTTTACTGTAATCTGTTTCAAACATCAACTTATAGGTATAAAAAAGGCCTGTTGAAAGTAAAATTATTCCCAGAATCATGTTGAGAAAACTCTGATCAATATAGATAAAAAATATAACGGATATCAAAAAAGAAAGATAAAATAAAAGATTTCTAAGATCTTTTGAAGAAAGGAAAGGAAGATTTAATAGTCCAAACCATATGACAAACTCGATGGTTTTTTTAAAAATTTTATGATAGTTTAAAAATCTTTCTGATCCCTGCCACTTTAAAGATTGTAAAATATCGGCACCAAAAACAGAGAGTTGGAGACCTATTATAGTTAAAAGAATAAATATTAAAAAACTGAAATTGAACTTTCTATCAATTTTTTTAAAGGAAAAAAGAAATATAATTATCAAAAATAAATTTATATAAGATAAAAGTATCGAAACGGAAAAGAAAAGAAGAAAGAATAAAAAACCTTTTAGATTCTGCTTTTCCAAAAAGTTTTGGAAGGTGATGTAGGAAGCGAGAAAAGATAAAAAGAATAGACCATCAAGCATGAAAGAGTTATAATATAAAGCGAATGCTGGAGTTAGAGTGAAAAGAAATGATAAAATGTAACTCTTTTCAACTCTCCTTTTTTTTAGATAAGAGGATAGAAGAAGAAATATTAAAACGGTAACAGAATAGTTAAAAAGATGGATGATAAAAGTGTTACCTTTAGAAATTCTATTTAGATAATGGAATAAAATATAAGGGAAAAAAGTGTGTGTTCCATCTAAAGGTGTTAACTTTAAACCGTTGAATATAAGTTCCGTCTTAGAAAATTCAAAAATGTTTTTAATCTGAAGATTCTTCGAACCAAAGAAGTAAAGATAGTCATCATAGTTTACATATCTACTTGAGAAAATTGACAAAAAGGTTATAATAAAAATTATGAAAAAAATTTTCTTCATTGAACAATTATATAATTCTAAGGATTTTTAGTCAATACAAGGAGTGTTTATGTTAGTTGATAGCAGAATAAAAAAATGGGCTAAGACGCTTGTGGATTACTCAACGGAGATAAAAAAGGGAGAGAAGGTATTCTTAAGAGGTTCTTATGAGACTTTGCCACTTCTAAAAGAGATATATCGAGAAGTTACAAAAAAGGAAGCTATGTGTGAGGTAAAAATAGTTGATAACGAATTCTCTGAAATATTTTACAAAGAAGCTAACGATACTCTTCTTTGTAATGTTTCTCCAATAGATGAATACATTTTCAAAAATTTTGATGTTCTAATATCCATTGGTGGAGAAAAGAACTCTAAAACTCTTTCCCACATAGATCCTAAAAAAATAAGAAAATCTATGAAAGCGAGAGAGAATCTTAATAAAGTTTTCTCAAAAAGAGTTGCTGAAGGAAAGATGAGATGGGTTTTAACATACTATCCTACCCATTCCGCAGCACAGGAAGCAAATATGTCTCTTTCCGAAATAGAGGATTTCATCGTTGATGCATGTTTTTTAAACTCCCAGGACCCTTCAAAAGAGTGGAAAAGGATTCACAAACTTCAAAACAGGATTATTGATTTCCTTTCAAAGAGAAAAAATTTCAGAATAGTTGCAAAAGACACAGACCTTTCATTTTCAACAACTGGAAGAAAATGGATAAATTCTGATGGACATAACAACTTTCCATCGGGAGAAGTTTTCACAAGCCCTGTTGAAACAAGTATAAATGGAAAGATAAGATTCACGTTCCCTGGTATATATATGGGTAGAGAAATAGAGGATATTTACCTTGAATTTGAAAATGGCAAAATCGTAAATCATAAGGCAAAAGTTGGAGAGGAACTTTTAAAAGAATTACTAAAACTCGATGAAGGAGCATCGAAGGTTGGAGAGGCTGCTATAGGGACAAATTATGGTATAAAAAAGTTTATAAAAAATATGTTGTTCGATGAAAAGATAGGAGGAACTGTTCATCTTGCTTTAGGTAACGGATTCAAGGAAGCAGGTTCAAAAAACTTCTCCTCACTCCATTGGGATATACTATGTGATATGAGAGATTTTGGTGAGATTTATGCTGATGGAAAACTTTTCTATAAAAATGGAAAATTTTTAATAAATGGAGTTAACCTATGAACGAAAAAAACATTAACGTAAAAATCGATAAAGAGGTCGCTGAAGGTGAATACGCCAATCTCGTTTTAACAGTACATTCATCTTCAGAATTCATCTTCGATTTTGCTAAACTACTTCCAGGTATAACTGACGCTAATATACATACAAGAATAATAATGACACCTGCCCATGCAAAAATGTTCTATAAATCTTTGAAGGAAAGTATTGAAAAGTATGAACAGAATTTCGGGGAAATAAAAATCGGAGAAGATCTGAAACAAAAAAACATCGGTTTCAACAAAAACGGTTGATAGAATAAATCACATAAAAGAAAATGATAGTTGAAAAAACAAAGGAGAATTTGAATTTCTTATAAAAAATAAGTATAACGATGGTTTCAAGGAAAACAAACAGTATCAGATCTATTTGAAAATTATACATAAGGTATAACCTTTCAGAAAACCCTACAACATTTTCAATAAATTTGAAAATGTAATTCACAGGGTAGGTAAAAAAACCAAAAAATGGAATAATAGATAGTATAGACATAGGTATGAGAATAGAGAAAGGTAAATATAAAATAAAAGTGAAGAATGGAGAACCAACAGAGATATATTTGAATTGAAACATCATATAGGGAATGGTTATGATCAAAACCGTTATAGAAGTTAAAAATAATTTTAAAAAACCACTTTTTATTTGAAAATTTTGAGTAGAAATATATATACCGTAAACAGCAAGGAAAGATAAAATAAATCCATTGTCTTTGAAATTGCTCTTGTTGAATATCAGCATAAAAAGAAAAGTTAAAAAAATTAAACTCTCCCTGTCAACCCTTCTACCTGTAAATTCACCAATAAGAAATATCGTTATGAATATAACGGATCTGACAACAGGTGGATTGTTGTATGTTAAAAAAGAGTAGAAAAAAAGTATCATAATGGAAACTAATACTTTTGCTCTTTTTTTTATTGGAATAAAATAAAAGACGAGAAAAAGAAAAGAATAAATTATTAAAACATGCTGGCCACTTATAGCGATAAGATGTATTACTCCTGAATTTATAAAATCCTTTTTTAAGGAAGTATCGAGGTCCTTTCTGTATCCAAAAAGGATGGAGTTTATAAAACCTGATATTTTTTGATCATCATATTTTTCTTTTACCCTGTTAACTAAAATAGCCCTGAACCTATTTACCGTTTTCAAGCTTCTCACAGAATCAACTTTAAAAATTTTTAACCTATAAAAAACATCGTAATTTTCGAGGTATTTTTCATAATCATTTTCAAAATCAAGTTTTTCAACTTTGAAAATTCCATATATCCTATCACCTTCCAAAAAATCAAGATCGGTTTTTAAAAGAAAATTAAGATTATCTTTAGAGACTATATAATCGTTCTTCAAACTCCTTTTTACACTCAAATCGAACTCATAATTTCCTTCAGTCAAAACGGGTTCACTTTTTAAACTTAAGATATAACCTGATACAAAAATTATAAATAATGATAAAAAGAATAGGAATCTTTTTTTAATCAGAGGAAAAATCGAAATTAAAATAAGAGGGAAAATTAAGTAATTATTTTTAATGTAAAAATAACCAGAATATATTGAAAGGATGTATAGAAAAAAATATAGCGTCATCAACTATAAAGAACAGGTGAAAGCTCGGTTGCAAGCCTTTTTATCTCATATCTTGCAAGGCCAACATTCTGTTCTTTTCCAGTTAAAGCGTAGTAGATATAGTAATCCTTCCCTATCATTCCTGTTACTATAGTCATTTTGCCTGTTATAAGTATTATCTCAGCCATCTCCCCTGCACCTATCTCTTTCGAAATTTTCTCAGCGGTTATTGCGAGGGTTGCCAGTTCAGCATCCGCAAGTGAAAGATCTGCCTGCGGGGATTTTGTGTAAGAAGCAAGAGCGATACCATCCGTTCCGACAAGTGAAACGGCAACACAACCTGTTATCTTCTCACCACTATCTTTAAGAATCAAATCAAAATCCATTATTTCCTTCCCAAAATTATATCTAAAATGTTTCTCTTCTTTTTTAAATATTTTTGTTTTATAAGAAAAGCTCTTTTATTTTTTGGATTTATACCGAGAGCGAGTTTAAAAAGTTCCTTCGCTTTTTCTTCCTTTCCTGATTCGAAATAAGCTTCAACAAGGTTCAAAATTATATCCTGATCTGAAAAGTTAGATGAGGTTAAAGCGTTGTCCATAAGTTCAAAACCTTTCTTTCTATCTATCCCTGAGAAGAATAATGAGTAACCATATAGGGAAAGAAATTCATCTGTTGGTTTCCTATTCTTGTATTTATAATGCATTTCTAACTTTTTAAATATTTCTATCGCCTCTTTGAACTTTCTCCCTTTAATTTTTCTTTTCGCTTTTGTGAAGTAATTTTCGAGCCTTTCATCATTTTTCTTCTCTTCTAAATCAACTCCCTCCTTAAATTTTTTCAATTTTTCATCGTACTCTTCTCTCTTTTTATCATCGGATAAAACATCGTATGCTTCAGCAATATCTGCAAAAATGTTATCATCCTTATTCCCTTCCTGTGCGAGTTTATCAGGATGATACTTTTTTGCAAGTGCAAAATAGGCTTTTTTTATTTCAGCTTTTGAAGCGTTTTCAGAAACATTAAGAATCTCATAATAATTTTTCATAAAAAATATTATATTGTTAAGATTTTTTAAGTCAATAAAATCTTAAAAAATTCCTAATCTCTCTTTTACATGTTGAAGTTTTTCTTGTGGAATCTCTTTGAACTGTAAGAATTCCATAGTGAAAACACCTCTTCCTTGAGTCAATGTTCTTAGATTGTTCATATAACCAAACATTTCAGAAAGAGGAACTTCACAATCTATCTTACTTATTCCTTTATCTTTTTCTATTCCATGTATCGTTGCATACCTTGAGTTAAGATCGTTGATTACGATCCCAACGAACTCATCGGGAATAAAAATATCAACCTTCATTATGGGTTCAAGAAGATAGTTTGGAACCTTTTTAAGTGCATCTTTAAAAGCCATTGAAGCTGCGAAATTGAAAGCTTGTTCATTTGAAGATGAAATATCATATTTTGCATCGGAAAGCGTAACCTTTATATTTATAAGAGGAAAACCTGCTATCAATCCACTTGAACTTGTGGATCTTATTCCGTCCTCAACAGCCTTTATAAATTCTAATGGTAAAACATCTTTTGATATCTTAGATTCAAATGAGAAATTTTCTTTTTCGTCACTTTCCACCAAAAGTTTTACATATGCAAAAACACTTTTCTGCCCAATAACCCTGCTTAGTTCATATTCACTTTCGACCTTATCCTTTATAGTTTCCCTATATGTTACTATAGGTTTTCCTACTCTTGGATAAACATTGTATTCCCTTTTCAATCTATCTATTATTATTTCAAGATGTAACTCACCCATACCTGAGATCAAAAGTTGTCCAGTATCTTTATTTAAAAGGACTTTAAAAGTTGGATCAACCTCCTGCATATTTTTCAAAGCTTCATTCAATTTTTCCTCTTCATCTTTCCTTCTTGGTTCGACAGAAATTGATACAACAGGCTCAGGGAAAATCGGTTTCTCAAGTGCTATAGGATGTTTCGGGTCGGAAAGGGTTGATCCTGTTATCGAATTCCTAATGCCAACTACACCACAAATATCTCCAGCTTCACACTTTTCAACTTCTATCCTTTTGTTCGAATGTATCATAAAAATTTTTGTTACTCTCACCTTCTCATTGAAAGTTGTATCAAGGACCTGATCTTTCAACTCAACTTTTCCAGAATATACTCTCATATATCCAAGTTTTCCGAAATGTTTGTCTATCTCGACTTTGTATATCAAACCACAGAAAGGTCCCTTTTTATCAAGATTCCTTAAAACCTCTTCACCTGTTTTTGGGTTGATTCCCTCTATAGGTGGTCTATCGATAGGTGAAGGTAAATAGCAGCAGATAGCGTCAAGCAACATATGAACACATTTGTTTCTTTTTGATGAACCCGCTAAAACGGGAACGATTTTACAACTCAGAACTCCCTTTCTGATAGAAGAAACAATTTCATCTCCTGTAATGCTTTTACCTTCAATAACCTTTTCAAGTATATCGTTATCAAAGTTAGCAAGTTTTTCTATCAGACTCTCCCTTTCCAACTGACTTCTCTCTTTCAAATGATCAGGTATTTCTACAACATTGTACCTATGTTCATTGGTCGGGTCGTTGTACAAATACGCTTTCATCTGAACTATATCAACAACCCCAGAAAAATCATCTTCCCTACCAATAGGTATATGTAAAGGTATTATTTCAACAGGGAATTTTTCCTTCATACTTTTAACAACCCTGTCAAAATCAGCACCATTCCTATCCATCTTATTTATATATGATATTCTTGGTACATTGTATCTATCAGCCTGTCTCCACACAGTTTCAGATTGTGGTTCAACCCCCTCAACACCACTGAAAATAACTAAAACACCATCAAGTACTCTCAAAGATCTTTCAACTTCAGCGGTAAAATCTATGTGTCCTGGAGTGTCAATAATATTTATTTTAAAATCTTTCCAATTGACTGATGTAACTGCAGAAGTTATTGTTATTCCCCTTTCCCTTTCCTGTTCCATCCAATCCATTGTTGCCGTAGCGTCATCAACTTCTCCAATTCTATGTATTTTCCCGGTATAGAAAAGTATCCTTTCAGTGGTTGTTGTTTTACCTGCATCTATATGTGCTATAATACCGATGTTTCTAATTAAGTTTTGTTCCATATAAAAAAAAAGCCCATTGTTAAAAATGGGCTTTCAAAAAATATAAATCATTAAAACCTAAAATGGGCGTAAGCTTTGTTAGCTTCTGCCATCCTGTGTGTATCCTCTCTCTTTTTCAAAGCAGCACTGTTCTCCTTTTTATAGCATGCTAAAAGTTCGCTAGCAAGTTTTTCAGCCATGGAATGATCGTTTCTTGCATGCGCTGCTGAAAGGATCCATCTTATAGCAAGAGCTAATTTTCTTTCTGGTTTAACTTCCATAGGAACTTGATATGTTGCTCCACCTATCCTTTTAGGTCTAACTTCCACAACAGGTTTGACATTGTTTAAAGCTTTTTCGAATACCTGGTAACCATCCTCTCCGGTTTTTTTTGAAAGGATCTCTAAAGCATCATAAAATATCCTAAGAGCTGTTGACTTTTTCCCTTTTTTCATAATACTGTTTATAAATTTACCTGCTGTTAAACTTTTGTATCTCGGATCAGCATACTCTCGTTTGGGCAGAACTCTAATTCTTCTTGGCATACTCTTGTACCCCCTTTATGTAGTTTGCTTTGGTTTTTTTGTTCCGTAAAGGGATCTCGATCTTCTTCTATTTTCAACTCCTGCTGAATCGTAAACACCTCTAATGACATGGTATCTTACTCCAGGAAGATCCTTAACCCTTCCACCTCTAATCAAAACAACAGAATGTTCTTGAAGATTATGACCCTCACCAGGTATATAAGCTGTCACTTCATAACCATTAGACAATCTAACTCTTGCAACTTTTCTCAATGCTGAATTAGGTTTCTTTGGTTTAGTTGTATAAACTCTAACACATATACCTCTTTTTTGAGGTGCAGCTTTCAACGCTGGTGATTTAGTTTTTTTCGTCACTTTTTTCCTTTTAGTTCTTACTAGTTGGTTAATTGTTGGCATACAATTTACTCCTTCGTTACAGATGTTTGTTGATAAAGTTCATTATCGGTAGAAATTTCATCTATCTCTTCATCTTCAATTTTTCTGAATTTTCTAAAACCTGTTCCAGCAGGCAGTAGATTTCCAATAATAACATTCTCTTTTAAACCGTTTAGAAAATCTATGTTACCATTTATTGAAGCATCTGTCAACACTCTTGTCGTCTCCTGGAATGAAGCAGCAGAGATAAACGATTTTGCATTCAAAGATGCTTTAGTGATACCCATAAGTAATCTCGTATAAAGAGCTGGTCTTTCTCCCCTTTCTCTAACCCTTTCGTTTTCAAGATCAACATCCTTCTTTTCAACTATTTCACCTTGAATGAAATCCGTTTCTCCAGGATCAGTTATTTTAACATATTTTATCATCTGTCTTATTATAACTGCAATATGTTTGTTATCGATGTTTACACCCTGTGCTCTATAAACTTCCTGTATCTGTTTCATCAAGAAGTTAGCCACATCTCCAATATCTTTAATTCTCATAAGATCATGCAGATCGACGGAACCTTCGCAAAGTTTATCCCCAGCATTAATCTCTTCCCCCTCATAGACAAGAATATGCTTTCCTCTCGGTATTCGATATTCTTTTTTACTTCCATTTGGAGTTACTACATAAACCATTTGGTCACCTGTTCCCTTCTTTTTTTCTCCTATTTCAACCGTTCCATCAACTTCAGATATTATCGCTTTATCCTTTGGAATCCTTGCATCGAAAAGTTCAGTAACTCTCGGTAAACCTCCAGTTATATCACTCGCTGAAGTTTTTGATTTAGGAGTTTTAACGATCATTGTTCCGGGTTCAACCTTTTGGCCGTTTTGCACAAGTATATATGAACCAACTTTTACATCTATAGTTTTCAAAATATTACTTCTACTTCTATCTACAATTTCCAGCCTTGGATTTAAACTTTTGTCTTTTGTTCCTATAACAACATTTATTTCATCGTTTCCTATAACTTCTCTTTTAACATTGTATTCTTCTTTAATATCTCTATACCTGATAACTCCAGAATGATTGGCAAGTTCTACATATGCGTAAGGATCCCTTGAGAAAAGTTCCATGTCTTTGGTAACATTCTGTCCATCTTTTACTAACAGATGAGATGCCGGTGGAACATTTAACTCATCTTTAATCTTGTTGTCCTGATCGAGTATCTGAATTTTCGCATTCTTTCCAGAACTTATATCTTCTCCTTTTTCATTTTTCAAAATTTTTAGATGGACGAATTTTACTTTTCCTTCCTCTTTAGATTTCACAGACGTTTCTTCCGCAAACCCCCCCGCTGTTCCTCCAATGTGGAATGTTTTAAGTGTAAGCTGTGTTCCCGGCTCTCCTATCGATTGCGCTGCCATTACTCCAACAGCTTCCCCTATCTCTACCAACCTTCCTGTAGCAAGATTTCTTCCATAACATTTCTGACACAAACCATGTTTTGCTTCACATGTAAGAACAGACCTTATCTTTATCTTTTCTATACCTTCCACATCAAGCCTCAAGGCTTTCTCATGAGTTATCTCTTCATTTTCATGTACAATTATTCCTTTTTGAATATCTTTTCCATACACATCTTCAAGAGAGTATCTACCTTCAACAAGTTCACTCAACTTTTTATTAACTCCCTTTTCCCTTATAGGAGTTACCTCTATACCAAGTATAGTTCCACAGTCTTCTTCCGTTATAATAACATCCTGAGCAACATCGACGAGTTTTCTTGTAAGGTAACCAGCCTCAGCTGTTTTTAGCGCTGTATCGGTTAATCCTTTTCTTGAACCGTGAGTAGAGATAAAATACTCAACAACCTGCAATCCTTCTTTGAAGTTCGATTTAACCGGTGTTTCAATAACCTCTTCACCAGTTAGTTTTTTCTGAGGCCTTTGCATCAGACCTCTTATTCCTATAAGTTGTCTAACCTGTTCAATATTACCTCTTGCTCCTGAACCAACTATCATATGTATAGGGTTAAACCCTTTCTTATCCTCTGCCAATTTTTTCTCTACAATCTTCTGAATCTCATCTGTGGCCTTTATCCAGGAGTCTTTTACCCTTTCGAATCTTTCCTTTTCCGTTGTGGTACCACCTTTACTATGTTCCCTGTTTATCCTATCAACCTCTTTTTGAGTTCTTTCTATTATTGCATCTTTCTCCTTTGGGACTATCATATCATCTATTCCAAAAGTGAGTCCAGATATTGTTGAGAAATAAAAACCTTTCTCTTTTATGTTATCAAGAAGTTCTATCATCTCCCTATTGGAAACATTCCAGAAAGCATTGTAAAGTAAGCTCTGTAATTTCTTCTTGTCAATAGTATCATTTATAAATCTCAATTTTTCGGGAATAAAACTGTTAAAAATTATTCTTCCGATGGTTGTATCGATCTTCCGATTATTGTAAACAAATTTTACAGGGGTATGGAGTTTCAAAATTTTATTCTCGTAAATATAGAAAGCTTCTTCAAAACTATCAATAATCTTTTCTCCCACATCTTTTGCGAGTTCCTCTTTTTTCGCCGTTAAATAATACATCCCAACAACCATGTCATGTGTAGGTGTTACTATTGGACCACCATGTGCTGGAGAGAGGAGATTGTTCGCTGAAAGCATAAGAAGTTTCGCTTCAACCCTTGCCTCATAGGAGAGTGGAATATGCACAGCCATCTGATCCCCATCAAAATCAGCGTTAAAAGCCGTACAAACAAGTGGATGTAACCTTATCGCTTTCCCCTCAACAAGAACAGGCTGGAAAGCTTGGATCCCTAACCTGTGAAGGGTTGGGGCTCTATTTAAAAGAACTGGATGATCCTCTATTATCTCTTCAAGTAACTTCCATACTTCTTTTGATTCAGCATCTATTATCTTTTTGGCATTTTTTATCCCACTCGCTATCTTTCTCTCTTCAAGTTTCTGGATTATAAAAGGTTTGAAAAGTTCGAGAGCCATCTCTTTTGGAAGACCACATTGATATATCTTTAATTCCGGACCAACAACTATAACACTTCTTCCAGAGTAATCTACCCTCTTTCCAAGAAGATTCTGTCTGAATCTTCCATTTTTGCCTTTCAAAGAATCCGTTAAAGACTTTAACGCTCTGTTACCTCTACCTTTAATGGGTTTTCCTCTCTTTGAATTATCAAGGAGTGCATCAACAGATTCCTGAAGCATCCTTTTTTCATTTTTTAAAATGATCTCTGGAGCGTTTGTTTGTATAAGATTTTTCAATCTATTGTTTCTCGAAATAACTCTTCTGTAAAGATCGTTGAGATCACTTGTTGCAAACCTCCCACCATCTAAAGCAACCAGAGGTCTGAGATCTGGTGGAATAACTGGCAATCTGAAAAGTATCATCCACTCTGGTCTATTTCCAGATTTTCTGAACGACTCAACAAGTCTTAACCTTTTCAAAATCTTTTTCTTTTTGTCTGAAGTTTCACTACCTCCCTCATTCCTTATCTGCATTCTCAACTCTAGCGAAAGTTCGTCAAGATTTATATCTTTTAAAAGTTCATATATAGCCTCAGCCCCCATCATAGCTTTAAAAGTATCACCAAACTGATCAACGAGTTGTTGATATTTTTCTTCAGAAATAACATCACCTTTTGCAAGACCTGTCTTCCCAGGATCTATGATAGCATAAGAGTTATAATAAAGAACTCTTTCAAGATCCTGAGTTTTCATATTTAAAAGTATTCCAATTCTACATGGGGTTGATTTGTAAAACCAGACATGTGCTATAGGGACTGCGAGTTCTATGTGTCCCATCCTTTCCCTTCTAACTTTTGATAAAGTTACCTCAACACCACACCTCTCACAAACTATTCCTCTGTATCTGACATGTTTATATTTACCACAGTTACATTCATAATCTTTGACAGGTCCAAATATCCTCTCACAAAAAAGTCCATCCCTTTCAGGTTTCTGTGTTCTATAATTTATCGTTTCCGCTTTTAACACTTCACCACTTGAAAGTTGTAAAATTTTTTCAGGTGAAAGAAGTTTTAACTGTATATAATCAAAATCTATAGGTCTGAGGATTTTTTTCTGTTTATTTTTACCTTCAGCCATTTTTTCTCCTTTTTATTCTAAAGATTCTTTTTTCTCGATGACACTCTCTTCTTCCAGATCTTCCTCTTTCCCCAAAACAACATCAAGACATAAGCCATTCATCTCTTTAACGAGAACGTTGAATGCTGCAGGTAAACCTGGTTCAGGTGGATTTTTACCTTTCACAATAGATTCATAAAGGTCAGTTCTACCTTTAACATCATCAGATTTTACAGTTAGCATCTCCTGCAAGGTGTATGCAGCTCCATAAGCCTCAAGAGCCCAAACTTCCATTTCACCGAATCTCTGCCCACCGAACTGTGCCTTTCCACCAAGAGGCTGCTGGCTTATCAGAGAATAGGGACCGGTTGCTCTGGCATGTATCTTATCTTCAACCATGTGTGAAAGTTTCAACATATACATATTACCAACAGTAACAGGTTCATCGAAAGGTTCTCCAGTTTTTCCATCGTAAAGGACCATCTTTCCAGTAGAGTTACCTACTTCGGAAAGAAGTTGTTTTATCTCTTCAATTGTTGCTCCCTCAAATACTGGTGAAGAATATTTTTCACCTTTCTTATACCCAACATACCCAAGCAACGTTTCAAGGACCTGACCTATGTTCATTCTGCTCGATACTCCAAGAGGGTTCAAAACTATATCTATAGGTGTTCCATCAGCCATGTAGGGCATATCCTCAACTGGAACTATCTTTGCAATTACCCCCTTGTTACCATGTCTTCCAGCAAGTTTATCCCCAACTTGAATGTTTCTCTTCTGCGCAATAAAAACTTTAACTATCTTTAAAACACCGTTAGGTAATTCATCACCATGTAGTTGATCAACGGAGTCCTCACCAATTCTATTTTTTATTTTATTTATAGCGTTGCTTGCATCCCTTATTATCTTGTTTACCTTTTTGTAATTATCAGGTAACACTTCCCTATCGAAAATTATCTTTGAAAAATCAAGTTTTTTGATCATCTCAGGGGTAATTTTTGTCCCCTTTCTTACAACAACTTTTCCATAAATATCTTTCAAAGATTCATTCATCTTTTTACCTACAAGCAACTCTTTTAGATACTCATTTCTTTTCTTAATGATCCTTTTTAATTTATCCTCAACTTCCTTTATAAGTTGTTTTTCAACTACTTCCTTCTTTTTACTTTCCCTTGAAAGAACCCTTACATCAACAACCACTCCACTTATTCCGGGTGGAACTTTCAGGGATGTATCTCTAACATCACTTGCTTTTTCTCCAAATATAGCCCTTAAAAGTTTCTCTTCTGGAGTCAACTCTATCTCCCCTTTTGGAGTAACCTTCCCGACAAGGATATCACCAGGTTGAACTTTTGAACCAACCATTATAATTCCATTCGCATCGAGATTTGCTACCGCTTCTTCACTAACACTTGGTAACTCTCTCGTGAACTCCTCTGGGCCAAGTTTCGTTTCTCTTAAAACTATTTCAAGTTCTTTAATATGTATTGAAGTGAAAGCATCCTCAGTTAACAACCTTTCAGAAACAACTATAGCATCCTCAAAGTTGTAACCGTACCATGGTAAAAAAGCAACAAGCACATTCTGTCCCAACGCCAATTCACCATTTTCACATGAATGGCCATCGGCTAAAATGTCTCCACTTTTCACTTTTTGTCCAATGTTTACAAGCGGTCTCTGTATTATGGTTGTATCCTGATTGGTTCTTTCAAAATTTTTCAATCTATAAATATCGTAACCCGCCTCCTCATCAAAAATATTTTCCGTTGTTTTACCAACAAGTTTTACCTTTATGTAATCTGCTGTAACCTCTTCGACTATTCCATCGTTTTTCGCAATAACAAGAGCACCACTATCTTTAGCTATCTGTTTTTCAACACCTGTTCCAACTATGGGTGATGATGGTTTTAACAAGGGGACGGCCTGTCTTTGCATGTTTGAACCCATCAATGCCCTGTTGGCATCATCATGTTCTAAAAATGGAATCATAGAGGTTGATGGACTTACTATCTGTTTAGGTGAAACATCTATGTAGGATACCTCTTCAGCTGGAACAAGCGGATACTCACCTTTTTTCCTGCAAAGTACAGTTTTATTTTTGAAGGTTCCATCTTCGTTCAGAGGTGAATTCGCTTGAGCGATAAAATATTTATCCTCCTGATCGGCAGTTAAATAATCGATAGTATTAGTAACCTTACCTTTAACAACTTTTCTGTAAGGGGTTTCAATAAAACCATACTCGTTTACCCTTGCATAGGTTGAAAGAGATGTTATAAGACCTATGTTCTGTCCTTCAGGTGTTTCAATTGGACAAATCCTTCCATAATGTGAATGGTGGACGTCACGGACTTCAAAACCTGCAGTTTCCCTTGTTAGACCTCCAGGGCCGAGTGCTGATATTCTTCTTTTATGTGTAAGTTCAGAAAGAGGATTCGTCTGTTCAAGGAACTGTGAGAGTTGACTGGTTGAGAAGAATGATAGAATAGTTGATGATACCAATCTTGCGTTTATTAACTCTTTTGGAGTAACCTGCTCTTTCATCATCATTCTCTCTTTGATATTTTTCCCCATCTTTGCAAATGCCTGTTCAAATTGGTTTTCGAGTAACTCTCCCACCCTTCTTATCCTCCTGTTACCAAGATGATCAATATCATCGAATTCGAACTTATTTTCTGGATTTACAGCAAACAAAAGTTTCTTTATGGAATATATTAGATCCTCTTTTGTAAGGGATAAGTTTGTTGGATCGATTTTATGTTCTAACTTTTCGTTGAGTTTTAACCTTCCAACCTTTCCAAGTTCATATCTTTCAACTGTAAAGAATGCCGCTTCAAAAAATTTCTGTGCTATCTCTGTTGTTGCTGGGGGAGTTCCTTTTAGATAGAAAAATATCTTTTCTAAAGCATCCTCAATACTCGTTGTTGGATCCTTTTTGAGTGTGTTCAAAACAACATTTAACGCTGTTTCGTTATCCGTTTTTACAAGTTTAATTTTAGTGATCTCCCTTTCAAGGAGTGATTTCAAAACGGCTGGAGTTATTACAGTTCCAGCCTCGAAAACAACTTCACCAGTTTTCTTATCTATTATATTTGAAAATAGAATTTTAGAATTGAATTCAGATCCAAAATTTTTAACATTTTTTTCAGAAAAATTCATTTCCTCCTTTGAAAACAATAACCCAAAAATTTTTTCAACACTGTCATAACCGAAAGATTTCAAAAGAATAGTTGCTGGGAATTTTTTCTTTCTGTCAAGGTTGGCATACATTACTTCATTGGTATCAACATTGAATTCAAGCCAGGAACCTTTATTTGGAAGTATCTGCGCTGTATAAAAAATTTTCCCACCTTCCATCTCTTCCATAGTAAAGAATATTCCCGGAGACCTATGTATTTGACTTACAACAACCCTCTCTATACCGTTAATAAGAAAAGTCCCTTTATCCCCCATAATTGGGATACTACAAAGAAAAACATCCTGTTCTATGACATCTTTAATTGTTCCAGTTGGTTCACCAGTTTTTTCATTGAAATTTTTATATATCATCTTCAATGTTACTTTCAAAGGCGCTGCATAGGTTAAACCTTTGTACTTGCATTCATCAAAAGAGTAAATCGGTTCCTCAATCTCATATTTTACAAAATCTAAACTGAATCTTGAGTTGGCATCGTCTATTGGAAATGCATCCTTTAAAACTTTTTGTAACCCCTGATATTTTCTTTTATCAGCAGGAACATCAGCCTGTAAGAACTGTTCAAAAGATTCCTTCTGTACTGTCAAAAGGTATGGTAATTTCACATTGGAATTGAACTTTGCAAAAGATATTCTTTTCATTTAACCACAACTCCTTTTTTGTTGTGAAGGAGGGGTGTATACCCCTCCTTTTAAAGTTTTACTTCAACTCTACAACTGCTCCTGCCTGTTCAAGTTGTTCTTTTATCTTTTCAGCTTCCTCCATTGGAACATTTTTCTTTATCTCTTTTGGTGCTGCATCAACTATCTCTTTTGCTTCTTTGAGTTCTATGTTGAGTATTGCTTTAACAGCTTTAATAACTTGAAGTTTTGACTGTCCTGGTGAATGTAGAACAACCGTTGCTGAAGTTTTTTCAGCTTCAACTGCCTGCTGTCCACCACCCTGTGCTACCTGTGCAACTGCAACAGGAGCTGCAGCTGTAACTCCAAATTTTTCCTTTAAAGCTTCAACAAGTTCTGCAAGTTCTAAAACTGTCATCTTTTCTATCATCTCTATGATTTTTTCTTTATTTTCAGACATTTTTCCTCCTTACTGATTATTCTCTTTTTTTTGTTTGATAGCTTCAACCGTATAAACGAACTCACTGATGATGCCATTTAAAGCCCAGACAAAATTGTATATTGGAGCTTGAATCGAACCAACAAGATTTGCAAGTAATTCTTCCTTTGATGGGATCTCTGCCAATTTGTCAACAGATTTTTGATCAAACAATTTCCCATCAACAATAGCGATCTTGGCTTTCGGATTTTTATATTTTTTGAAAAATTCTTTTATCTTTTTTGCAGGTATAACTGAATCATCATATGAGAAAGCTACCGATGTATTCCCTTTTAAAGCAATATCGATGTTTTCGTTTGGGAAAACCTCTTTAAAAGCAAAATAGAGTATGCTGTTTTTAATAACTTTGTACTCTATTTTTTCTTTATCAAAAGTTCTTCTTAGCTCATTTACCTGCTCAACTGTCATACCTTTAAAATCCGAAAGGTATATCCCTTTTGCATCCTTCAGTTTTTGAGCAATCGTTTTTACGGTTTCTTTTTTGAGTTCTAACTTTTTAGGATTGCCCATTTTCACTCCTTACTTTAATGAATTTATTTCCCCTGTATCAAGAGGAACTCCCACACCCATAGTTGTCGACAATGTGACACTTTTAAAATAAGTGCCTTTGGCTGACTGAGGTTTTGCGCGTTTTATCTCAGTCAGGAGATGTAATATATTTTCTTTTAACTGTTCTTTAGTAAATGAAATTTTCCCAACGATTGAATGGATGTTCGCATTTTTATCCATCTTGTACTGGACTCTTCCTTTTTTTGCTTCACTAACAACCTTCGCTACATCGTTAGTAACTGTTCCAACCTTTGGGTTTGGCATAAGACCTTTCACTCCCAGGATCTTTCCAAGTTTTCCTATTTTTTTCATAAGATCTGGAGTTGAAATAACAAGGTCAAAATCCATAAAACCGTTCGATATTTTTTCTATAAGGTCATCCTCTCCAACATAATCCGCTCCTGCTTCCAAAGCCTCTTTGGCTTTATCACCATTAGCGAAAACCAAAACTCTTACCTTCTTCCCGGTTCCATGCGGAAGAGTTGTTGCACCCCTTACCATCTGATCCGATTTTTTAGGGTCAACTCCAAGTAGTATGGCAAGTTCAACGGTTTCATCAAATTTTGCTTTTTTTGTACTTTTCAAAATATCTATAGCTTCATCTATAGAGTATCTTTTACTCTTATCAACAAGTTTTTTGTTTTCAAGAACTCTCTTTCCTCTTTTCATTATTCCTCCACTGTGATACCCATACTTCGAGCAGTTCCTTTGACCATTTTAATCGCTCCTTCGAGATCTTTCGCATTAAGATCCGGCATTTTCAGTTCAGCGATCTTTTTCACATCTTCCAGTTTAACCTTTCCAACCTTCTGTTTGTTTGGAACACCTGACCCTTTTTCGAGTCCAGCTGCCTTCAAAAGAAGAACCGAGGCTGGAGGGGTCTTAGTGATAAATGTGAAAGATTTATCCTGATAAACAGTTACAACAACAGGGATTATCAAACCTTTTTGCTTCTCGGTTTTCGCATTAAAGTTTTTGCAGAATTGCATAAGGTTTATTCCATGTTGTCCAAGTATAGGTCCTACAGGTGGTGCTGGGGTTGCAGCTCCGCCGGGGACCTGTAATTTTATGATAGCAACTACTTTTTTTGCCATTTATCTCCCCCTTGATTTTATTTGCCTATCAGTTCGGCTTGTGTGAAAGATAGTTCAACAGGTGTTGACCTACCAAATATTGTTACCGTTACTTTCATCTTTTCTTTATCTTTATCGATCTCTTCTACAACTCCATTGAAATCTCTGAATGGACCAGAAATTATCTTTACGTTATCACCTATTCTGAAAGGAACCTCGAGAACTTCTCTAACTTTATCTTTACTGTTTAAAAGTTCGTCAATTTTTTTCGCATCATCTTCTTTCAACTTTACAGGTTTTTTTCTTCCTGATATGAATGTGGTTTGAGCGCATACCTGTGTTAAAAACTGAAGAAGTTCCTTTGAATCCTCCATACGAATGAAAACATATCCAGGAAAAAGGTTCTTTTCCAAAACCACCTTTTTGCTTTTTCTAATCCTTACAACATTCTCTACAGGAATAAAGATCTGATCAACCTTATCCTGAAGTTCTTTTATCTTCAACTCTTCCTCTATCAACTTTTTTGCTCTTTTTTCATACCCTGTATAAACTTGCAGCATAAACCAATCCATAATTACCTCGTAAATAGACTAAAAATTTTCGAAATCAAAAGATCAAATCCTCCAACAACAAAACCTAAAATTATGGAGACAACTATTACGACAAGAGTTGAACCCCAGAGAGATTTTGAATCTGGAAGGACAACCTTTTTCAACTCGACTTTTACCTCTCTAAGATACTCAATAAAATTTTTCCACCATTTCATAAAATCTCCTTCTATTCAGGGCAGGAGGGACTCGAACCCCCAACATTCGGTTTTGGAGACCGACGCTCTACCAGTTGGAGCTACTGCCCTAAACATTTACTTTGCCTCTTTATGAAGAGTGTGTTTTTTACAAAATTTACAATACTTTTTCAGTTCAAGTTTATTCGTTTGTTTTTTCTTGTTCTTCGTGGTCATGTAATTTTTTCTTTTGCATTCAGAACAAACCATAGTTATTATTTCTCTCATCTTTTCCTCTTTATTCTAATATTTCAGTTACGACACCGGCACCAACAGTTCTTCCACCTTCCCTTATTGCAAACCTTAACTCCTTCTCCATAGCAACCGGTGTTATCAA
>LDZT01011776.1_pt1 | contig 27791 bp, 24 predicted proteins | sample 615521 | NCBI WGS metagenome assembly LDZT01 (sample SAMN03408292, study PRJNA278302) | terrestrial metagenome | isolation source: oil reservoir sample SB1 | place: USA: Alaska, North Slope, Schrader Bluff formation | collected 2011-09 | reverse complement strand
CCGGGGCAAACCGCAACACAGCGCAAGCAGCCTGTGCAGCCTTTCTGTTCGTCTTGCAAAAAACGCGGTAATGAACGAATGTCTTCCGGATCCACTTGGATGAGATTTCGGGGACAAACACGAGCACATGGGTCACAAGGAATTTCCTGAGCGCAGTGCAACACCGGAAAAACCCCTTTATTCTGGGACAAAGGCATTTCTGGTAGGGTTTTACCAGGTTTTGATTTGAGGATCTCTTCGATGCGGTACCAATCTTGTGGAATAGGCTCGGTGCTTCTGCCCAAACGTTCGGCAATTTCAGTGCCGACAATCTTCCCCGAGAAAATTGCTGCAGAAGCCTCCGCAATCTCGTTCGCATCGCCAGCTGCATAGACTGGTAAGCCCACCTCCTGTGCTTTCCGGATAAATTCATCTACTGGGTCCAACCCAACCGCTATAAGGAGTGTATCGCAAGAGAACCGTTTTTCCGTGCCCGGGATAGGTTGGAAGTGCTCGTCAACTTGAGCGATCACCACCTTTTCCAAATGGTCTGTACCTATCGCCTCTAAGACAGTATGCGAGGTATAAATCGGTACACCTGACCGCGCTAATTTATCCTGATGCACCTTGTAACCGCCGCATTGCGGGGCAGCCTCCACCAGGCCAGCCACGTGAATACCTGCTTGAATGGCATGGTAGCCGGCAATTAAGCCTACGTTCCCGCCACCCACAATGAATAGGTTCTGACAAGGTCGTACCAAATCGCGATTTACCAGCGTTTGAAACGCGCCTGCCCCATAGATGCCTGGCAAGGTGTTACCAGGGAAGGCTAAGCTCTTCTCGCGTGCGCCTGTAGCCACGAGCAAAACCTGTGGGTGAACTAACACATATTCGGAACCTTCACGGAGCACCCCGACAGAATGATCTTCAAATATACCTATCGCTGTGGAGCTTAGCCAAACGGTCACGCTTTGCAGGGCTTGCACTTGCTCTTCCAACTTTTTGGCAATATCGATCCCACGCGTGCCAGCGAAAACGGCTTCTTTGGAACCAAAAAAGCGGTGCGTTTGCAGCACCAGTTTTCCGCCAAGTTTGCTCTTATCGTCAATGAGCAAGACTTGCACACCGAGTTCGCCAAGCTCTTTAGCAGCTGAAAGCCCTGCCGGACCACCACCGATAATGAGCACCTCAACCGCATATTCAGGTACAGGGGCACCAAGATATTTCTGCATGGGGACTTCTGGCAGCATAGGCAAGCCTTCAGCTGGCGTGATGCGCATATCTGCGCTCACGGCAGTCATGCAGGCTTTAACCGGTAAGTCATCAGCAATAACCATACATTGCGCGCATTGCCCATTCGCACAAAAAATACCTTGTGGGGCATTGTCTTTAGGGTGATGGCTAAAGATGCGAATTCCATTGGCGTACAAGGCTGAAGCGATCATTTCGCCGGGCTTTGCAAAAAACTGTTGATTTTTCCAATAAAAGGGAATGGTTGGTTTTGAATTATCGTGCAAAATGGGGTGAGAATGAATGCGATAATCCGTCATGATGTGAGATTCAATACCTCCGCTGGTTTAATCGGAGAATATCATACCATTAAGTGAGTCAATCAAAGATTTCCATATATTTTCGGTCAAGTTCCTCATCGCTCAGGTGGCTATAACGCTGAGTTACAGCGATGTTCTGATGACGGGCGAGCTCCTGGGCTAACTTGAGGTTGCCGGAGGCAAGCAAGATCGTGGTTACAAAGTAATGCCGGAAGGAGTGGGGGGTGATGGTACCCACAGCTTCCTCGCCAAGCGCCTCACGTACCCGTTGGTTGACAATCTCGCGACCGGTGGTGGTGGAAATGGGTTTGACCTTCTTTCCGCTGCCTTTATCATGCCGGGCGAAAACGGGCAATGAACTCAGGGCTTTGGCACCGCTGCCATCCAGACTTGCTCGTGCATTCAAGTAATCCTTTATGGCTTGCAGACTACGGCGGGAGATGCGCAGCACGGCTTCGCGGTTGCCTTTACCAATAATCACTGCACGGCTCTCGTGCCAGTCGATATCACCGCGGCGCAGATTGCAAGCCTCATGCACACGCAAGCCGGTATCGGCTAAAGTGAGCAGAAAAGCGCGGTCACGTAGGTTAATCAAGCGCTCGGCTTCACTGGCTGTCTCCTTCTGGTTGAGGTTAAGGGCGTATTCCAACACGGTTTCGATATCTGATTTAGGGAATTGCGGCAGGCGAATGCCGGGTTTGCGGGCGCGCTGTTTGATAAGCAGTCGAACGCGCGGTAAGTTGATCGGCGCTAAAGCTTCACCAGCAATGTACTCATATAAACCTACGGTTGCCGTTAGGTAACATTGCTCGGTATGCGCTGAGTAATCCTTGAGAGCCGTTGTCATCCAGACCACTGGTTCTTCACCTAATCTTGTGATGAGATCTTGCTCAGGGTTGAACTGATGGACTGAGAGCACTGTGGTGAATAATTTCATCGCGTTGCGATAGGTGCGTGCGGTATTCGCACTGCGGGAGAGGCTCACAGAAGTAAGGTAGCGCTCGATGACTTGCTGGATAGTCAGGTTTTCTGGCATAATTATATTATACCCATTTTACTATATGGTTTTGATAAATTAAGTATATATTAGATATTAGCCTTTAAAATACCTGTGTATTGCGTATAGTTGTTGATAATTATACGAAGATATGCCCATTTCAATCGCTGGTAAGTTCCCTCTAAACTTATTATGCACATCTATCTGACTAAAGAATGGTTGGTTTTATATTGCGGTTATTTATAAAAAGCAATTATTGAAAAGGGAAGTGGGTAAGGGTCGAATTTTATGACCAATGATTTGTAGAAAGATATTTACTCAGAGCGAATCTTTAGCAAATACGAATACAGATTATAAATTTCAACTTGTAATCATCACATCAGTGCAAATGATAAGAATGTTAGCTTTAGCGCAGATCACCCTAGTAGAGCACCTTTCTTGAGTAAATCAATGCTTCTGATAATGATACTTATCATAACCATAAACCTAAATCATATTTTTCTCCTCACCCACTTATGCAAAAGCCTGGAAACCAAATGATTCAAGATCCAATTACTCTTATCGCTGAGAGAATTTTTTCCATGCACCAACCCAAGGCTTCCCAATGCGGTTATTAGCGCTCACCTCCACCCCACTCAGCGCCTGGCCAATCAGCGCTAATTCTTGTGCTACACCCGCCCAGTCATCTACCCGCAGTGCGGCTGCCAAAGCTTGGCTTCTGGCTTCACACCAAGCCCACTCCTGGCGAAAACGATCAGCTTTTAGCCAGTAATCCCGTTTCTCCCAAGCACTGGCGGTGGTTTCGACAGACTCAGCGATTTTCTCTAATGCCAAGATAATATAAGCTGCCAAATCGCGGCTCTCTGAGTCTGGCTTTTGTTTTTGCATGAGCAGCCGCAGCGCTTTCACAATAGATTTACTCAAGCGGCTACGGATGACCGCCCCACTTTCGTTACCTTTTATAGTTGTCATCGATTCGCACCTCACCGTGAAACGGTTTTCGCACCTCATTATACTCAAAGCGTTTTATGTAGCCATCCGATATACTTTGGTCCCCACCCCCCTGACCCTGAGGCTAAAATTGAGCCATGTAAATAGTACAAGTGTTCTATAAAACCCCTTGACATAGAACAAATATTCTATATAATATGAATATGGACACGGATTTCAGCTTAATTCCCTTTAAGGACCCCTTACCCACTGGCTTGCTGGTGGTTATCGGACAGCACGCGCTCACAGAGAAGATGTTGGAGCTCGTGGCCGCCTTGGCGCTCAAGCAGCGCGTCACCATTCTGGATTGCGGTAATCGCTCGAACATGTATGCGGTGGCTAAAATCATCCGCCCCTACACCTCCGACCCAGCCGCCGTAATGGCAAATATCCGCCTCTCGCGGGCATTCACCTGCTATCAGGTGCTGGCCATGTTGGAAGCCGTTGCTGCAGCGCCACCCCGCGAACCGCTGATTGTGCTGGATTTGCTGGCTACCTTCCTGGATGAAGATGTGGAGCTGAAAGACAGCCAGCGCCTGCTCACGCGCAGTCTGACTTGCCTACGGCTGCTGGGCCAGAGCGCCCCCGTGGTGGTAAGCGCCAAGCCTGTGCCGCCGATTTCTGCTGCGCGCGCATACTTTTTGGACCAGCTGCGCTCATCTTCGGACGCGCACTGGGAAGAACCGCCCGCGCTGCCCGCTGAACAAGGCTTGCAGCCGACGCTTTTTGCATAGAAAGGAGCTTTTATGAGCCGCACAATTGCATCCATTACCCAAACCTGGCTGCAGGAAGAAGCTGCCCTCAAACGCTTTGAACGCGCCCTGCGCAAAGACGACCAGCTTTTGCTGGAGGAACTGTTGGTACTTTCCCGCCAGCATTTGGCAGAGGCTTCTTACGCTTCCAATCTCTATCCGCTGGATATGTACCTGATCGCCATTCTGCTGGAGGTCTACAGGGAGCTCAAAGCACTGCAAAGGCAGGTTGCTCAAGCCGAGGCATCTACTGACCCACAAGTGCAGCTTAATTCTGGCAAAGAAGCCCGTTTTTTGCAGCTGCTCAATGAAACGCTGGAAAGCTTAGGTCCGCAGGAGGCACCCCAGCCCGAAGCCAAAAACCTGCAAGTTATGCAACCAGATCCAGCTATTTCTATCTCCTACACCTCGTTTGAAGAGGCACCATGAGCAGTCAAACCTTCCGTGGATGGCTGCTGGACCTGTACCTCAACCAGCAGGACGGTCTGACGCTATGGTTTATCTCGGAAAGCGATGACAGCCGCGTCTGTTTTACCCAGCGCTTTCCGGTCACGTTTTACGCTGCCGGCGCATCTGATGACCTGCGCTGCCTATGGAAGGCGCTGCGTAAAGAGCCAGGCGTCACCAAACTCGCCCGTCAGCAAAAGCAAGACGTCTTTGTAGCGGATCCGGTTGACGTGCTAGCGATCGATGTGGATACACCTGCCCACCAAGTGGAGCTTTTCCATCGGCTGGAAGACCAATTCCCCACCCTGATCTGGTACAACGCGGATGTGACCATTAGCACGCGTTACATTGCGCGCTATGGCGCCTTTCCGTTAGCGCTGTGCCAGCTGGAAGCCGACAGCCAAAACCGCATTCAGTCTCTCGAGACGCAGAACAGCCGCTGGGATGTGATGCCCGCGCTGCCGCCTTTGCGCATTCTGGAGCTTATGCCTGACGTGGACCCCACGCACAGCGCAGCGCAGGCGCTCAACCTGCGCTCGGACCGCTTTAGCCAGAGCCTGCCGCTGGATGAACACGGTAGTTATCTGCACACCATCGATGCCGCGCTTTCGGCTTATGACCCAGATATTTTAGTGACGGATTGGGGAGATAGCTGGCTGCTGCCCTTCTTGCTGCGGCAATCGGAGAAGTTAGGTATTCCCTTGGCACTCAACCGCGACCCCAGCCGGCCGGTGCGTTGGCAGAAAGAAATCACCTATTTTTCGTACGGCCATATCATTTACCGGCCGGAAGAAGCGCACTTGTTTGGGCGCTGCCACGTTGACCGCAAATCCGCGATGATGTGGTCCGATTACAGCTTAGCCGGCACATTAGAGATGGCGCGCGTTACTACCCTGCCAATTGAGAAAGCGGCGCGCGTCTCACCCGGCCAGGGCATCTCTGCCATGCAAGTGATCACCGCGCTGCAAAAAGACATTCTGGTGCCCTATCAAAAGCGCCAGGTGGAGGAATTCAAAAGCGGGCTGCAGCTGATCCAATCTGACCGCGGCGGGATGATCTACCAGCCCAAAGTGGGGCTGCATAGTGACGTAGCTGAGGTTGATTTCGTCTCCATGTACCCGGCGGTCATCATCCATGGCAATATTTCCCCAGAGGTACCGCTGCCGGATGTGCTCACGCCAGCCAGCGAAGAGCTGGGCGTGGTGCCACTGACGCTCAAGCCTATCTATGAAAAGCGTGTGGCGCTTAAGGTAAAAGCCCGCTCCTATCCACCCGATCACCCCATGGCAAAGACGCTAAAAGCGCGCTCTGCGGCACTAAAATGGCTGCTGGTGGTGTGTTTTGGTTTTTTGGGCTACAAAAATGCGCGTTATGGGCGCATTGAAGCGCACGAAGCAGTTACTAAGGGCGGGCGCGAGGTGCTGTTGCGCGCCAAAGAGGTGGCCGAGGAAGAAGGCTTCGAAGTGTTGCACATGTATGTGGATGCCCTTTGGCTGAAGAAAAAGGGTTGCAGCAAGCCGGAGCATTTTGAAGATGTGATGCACAAGATTTCCAGCCGCACGGGCCTGGCGATTGCCCTGGATGGCATTTACCGCTGGGTGGCTTTTTTGCCCTCCAAAACCGACCCGCGTGTGCCCATCCCCAACCGCTATTTTGGCGTCTTCCAGAGCGGCGAGATCAAAGTGCGCGGCTTGGAAGCCCGCCGGCGGGATACCCCGCGCTGGATCGCCCAGGTGCAGACCGAGATGCTCACATGCTTAGGCAAAGCAAAAACCCGCGCCGAGCTGCCAGCGGCTTTGCATGCAGCTTTCCACATGTATGAGCAAGCCGTCAAGAGGTTGAAGCAAAGCCAGGTGCCGCCGGAGCTCTTGGTGGTAAATGGCAAAGTCAGCTACACCTTGGAGGCTTACAAGAGCGCGACGGCTTCGGTGCGAGCTGCGCGCCAGCTGCAAGCTGCCGGCATGCAGATCCGCCCAGGGCAGCGTGTGCGCTTCCTGTTCATGCAGGGTGAGCCGGACGTCTATGCCTGGGAATTGGGCGGGCAGGTGGACCCTGCCAAGGTAGATCAGCACAAGTATCTGGAATTGCTGGCCAAAGCCGGCGGGAGCGTGCTGCTGCCTTTTGGCATAGACCCGCAGGTGCTGATGGAATGGACGCTCAAGGGCGGTATTCAGCTGCCGCTGGATACCTGGAACAAGACGCTTTTAGAAGTTTGAACGCTCTGGTCAGCTGCCCTGCCCCAAGAGCTGCTTGAGGGTGAGCGCATTGCGCACGGCCATGCCGCCGGCGTCGTTGTTGAAATAAGCATAAACAGCCAGCCCCTGACGCTGCCAGGTTTGTATGCGCTCTGCCCAGAGCGTGAGCGTCTCGGGAGGATAGTCGCCGGCATGGTCAACATCACCATGAAAGCGCAGGTAGACAAAGTTTGCAGTGATGCGCAGCGGCACGTGCAGCGGGGGCAATTCGTGAATGCAAAGCGCCACGCCGAAGCGCTCTAGCAAGGTATAAACCTCTTCCCTCAGCCAGGTGGGATTGCGGAACTCCATCGCGTACGAAAACCCCTCGGGCAGGAGAGCCAAGAAGCTTTCGAGCCGGCTGAGATCAAGCGAGAAACTTGGAGGCAGCTGGAACAGGACAGGACCTAAAGCATGGCGCAGCAGGCTGGCGCGGTTCAAGAAAGTCTCCAGAGGATCTTTGCACTCCTTAAGGTACTTGATGTGCGTGATGTAGCGGCTGGCTTTCACGGCATAGAGAAAGCCGGCTGGAGCCTGCTGCCCCCAATGCTCGAAAACGCTTGCGTTTTGGAGATGGTAAAAGGTGCTGTTGACTTCAACTGTGTCAAAATAGCGCGCATAATACGCAAACCACTGCTTTTGCGGCAGGTCCGCAGGATAAAAGAGCCCTTGCCAGTGCTGATAGACCCAACCCGAAGTACCGATGCGAATTTGTTCAGCCATAAGCAGACGACCTATCTTGATAAGTGCAGTCTTTATAAATTATAGCTTCTGGTGAATTGAAATAACTGTTGATAGATAAAAGCTCTCCTGCAGGCAAATATTACCTCAAGAGAGCTGATGGGAAGATATTATCGATTGATTATTCTCACAGATACAGGCTGGAATATATCACGATTCCGCTGATACTGACGATGATGAACAGGATGCTGGCAATGCGCATGAGAATCTTCTTATCCTTGGACCGAAAAACATTATAGCCTACCAGAAGGACATAAACCCCATATAAAAGCGTGAGCCCGCCAAAGCCGGCGTGCAGCGTGATCAAGCCGTTAGGCAGGAAGGGTGTCAGGCCGGCGTTAGCCGATTCATACTGCTGAGAATACACTGGTGCCATGAATAGGACCACTGCCAAGAATATGAGGATCAGAGCAATAGTTTGCGTGGGGCAGTGTTTCTTGAATTGTCGTCTGCGCCCTTCCAGCCCAGCGATGATAAATAAAACCAGGGAAATAAGGGATAAAATCAAGGAAATATCAGAAAGCAGAGATGCTTTCGTTCCCAAAAAACCAGGTATCTCTAAAAGTGACAACATTGTGACCTCCTAGGGTTTCACTGTAATGTTATGTACTACAAATTTTATTACAAATAAGATGGCTCGTATGTTAAAATTTGAGTAAGAACAAGGCAGCAAAAATTTGTTTGACTGGAATATCCGTCTTGTTTATAATTTGATTCCCCAGGGGAAATGCTGGAATTGGCAGACAGGCATGACTTAGGATCATGTGCGGAAACGCGTGAGAGTTCGAGCCTCTCTTTCCCCACAACTTTTGTTTAAATTGCATATTGAGAGGTATATTTTGAAGATTCAAACAGAATTTACGGATGACCATCAGGCGAAACTAACCGTTGAGTTTGAGCCAGAAGTTTTAGAACAATATAAGCGCAGAGCTGCACGCAAATTAGCCAAAGAAACCCGCATCCCTGGCTTTCGTCCAGGGAAAGCCCCCTATAACATGGTGGTTAACTATGTTGGAGAGGATACGATTTTAAATGAAGCTATCGATTTGATGGTGGATAAGTTTTATCCTGAGGTCATCAAAGAAGCAGGCATCGAACCTTCGGGACCAGGCAGCTTAGATGATGTAACAAATATTGAAGATTCACCTGTGTTCTTTTTTACCGTTCCACTTGAGCCAACTGTGGAACTTGGCGGTTTGGATGACCTTAAGGAACCTTATGTGCCTCCAATAATCTCCGAAGAAGAGGTCCAAAGCACCCTTTTCGCAGTGCGACGCAACGCAAGCACCATTATTCCACTTGATACTCCAGCGAAAGAAGGCGATTTAGTTTTTTTCACGCTAAGCGCTGTGAATGCCCAAGCCCAAGAAGGAGAGGAAGTAGAACTTATTCAATCCACCCCCCAACAAGTTTTCATTCCTACAGAAAAAGAACAGAATGAAACCGAGTGGCCTTTTAAGGGGTTTGCGCGTCAATTGATTGGCGTCAGCGCTGGCGACGAGCTCGAGATTGAGCATCAGTTCTCCGATGATACTCCAGATGGGGACCTGGTCGGTAAGCGTGTCATTTTCAAAGTGAAAGTCCAATCGGTGAAAGGGTTGGAATTACCAGAAGTTGATGAAGATTTCTTACAGAAGATGGGGGACTTTAATTCCCGTGAAGAGATAGAAGAATACATTCGCAATAGCATGCAAACAAGCGCAAAAGCAGAATATGATGAGAATTACTACAATGGATTGATTGATCGGATTCGGGAAAAATCGTCAATTAAGTATCCCCCCCAGGTGCTCTCCGAAGAAGTAGAGAATGTCTTGGATGATCTGGAGCATGAACTTTCTCATCAACAGATGAATCTCGATTTATATCTGAAGCTGCGGAAGCTCGATAAAGAAGATTTTATCAAGAAGGAAGTACGCCCCTCTGCCGTCGAACGCTTAGAGCGCTCTCTAATTAAGCAAGCAATCGAAAAGAAATACGATATTCAAATAAGTAAGGAAGAACTGGAGAGACAAATTAGCAATGTTCTCACTGAACTAATACGCTCGGGTGAACTGGAGGAGGTGCAGCGCAGCTTAGGCGAAAGAAAATTCACTCAAGCTGTTTCTATTCTTGCCACGAAGCAAGCGCTCGAGGAAGCCATCCGTCTACAGTTACGCCGGCTCGCAGCGCCTGAATCTCTTCAAGCAGAAGACCGGGAGGAACAATCCAGCCAGTCAGAAGTAAGCGCGGAAGAAATCCAAACAGAACAAGAGAAAGAACCAGCTGCAGAAGAAGAAACAGAACCAGAAAGCAAAGCATAATTTGTATATGGATTTTGATAATTCTCTTACAACAGTAGGATAAGCTTCAGAGAAAGATTAAAGAGAAAAAGGAAAATTATGGATAAAGACAATTTCAAATCCGTCATTCCAATGGTTGTTGAAGCTACCGGAGCTGGAGAGCGTGCATATGATATTTACTCGTTGCTGCTCAAGGAACGTATTATCTTTGTGGGAACACAGATTAGCGACCAGGTTGCGAATTTAGTCGTGGCGCAATTGCTTTACCTCAGCCGCGAAGACCCTGATAAAGCCATTCAGATGTACATTAACTCACCAGGCGGATCAATTTACGCAGGGCTGGCTATTTTAGACACGATGCAAATGATCCCAAACAAGATTAGCACAGTTGCTGTCGGCGTGACAGCGAGCTTTGGAACAGTGCTCCTCGCAGGAGGAACCAAAGGTCAGCGGTATGCATTACCGCACGCGACTATTCACTTGCATCAGCCTTTAGGCGGAGCAGAAGGTCAGGCTACGGATATTCAAATTATGGCAAAAGAAATTATGCGCCTGAAAGACGAGTTGAATGAATTCTTGGCTGAGGCAACTGGTCAGCCCATCGATGTCATTCGCAGAGATACCGAGCGTGATTTTTATATGACTGCAGACCAAGCTGCCAAGTACGGCATCGTCGACAAGGTACTCCGTCCGCCGGAGAAAGAAGTATTAAAGTAAACGCTGCACCGGAGGACTTGTGCTGAAAGATAAATTCCCTGAATTGAAGGGATTAATCCTAGATATGGACGGAGTCCTCTGGCAGGATAATAAACCCATCGGAGATTTGCCTTTTATTTTCAAGGGGATCTCCGATTTAGGCTTAAGGGTCGTTTTTGCCACCAATAATGCCACAAAATCAGTACAAGAGTACCAACAAAAATTAGCCTCGTTTGGTGTTCACGTCGAACAAGGGCAAATAATCACATCTGCCATTGCAGCGGCTAAATATTTGCAGCATCACTACCCAGCTAGCAGCAAGATTTATGTGGTTGGGTCTGCTTCGCTCAAAGACATCGTCGGCCAGCACGGATTTCAAGTCTGCGACGATGCTGAGATGAACTCTGCTCAGGCAGTATTGGTGGCTATGGATACCAGCCTTACCTATGAGAAAATCCGCAATGCCTCGACGCAAATTCGCCATGGGGCAGCTTTTATTGCTACGAATATGGACGCGACCTACCCCACGCCACAAGGTCTTCTTCCCGGGGCAGGCGCTTGTGTTGCTGCAATTGCCACCGCTGCCGAACAGCAACCATTGTTGATTGGCAAACCGCAAACGCCATTGTATGAGCTCGCCTTCCAATCCTTAGGGTTTAACCCCCATGAAATCATGACTATTGGCGACCGTCTGGAAACCGACATCGCCGGTGCGCAAAAAGCGGGCTGCTTAGCAGGGCTAGTCCTTTCCGGTGTGACGGATGAGGTCAAGGCACACAGCTGGCAGCCTCAGCCAGACTTGGTCGCGAAAGACTTAACCGAGCTCATTTATGGCTAAACCCCTTATTTATGATCTTGATTTCGAGTCATTGAATTCAACTTTGGCTGAGCTTGATCAACCGCCTTTCAGAACCCAGCAGCTTTGGGAAGGGCTTTACACACGTTTATATACAGATTTTTCGCAGTTTTCAAACATCCCCAAAGATTTGCGTGATAGTTTATCCAAACAATTTATTATCAACCCTCTGCGTGTGCAGAAATCTTTGCGCTCGCAGGACGGTTTGACCGAAAAAGTCTTGTTTGCGCTGCAAGATGGCACCAGCGTCGAAGCCGTGCTGATGCGTTATGAGCGTCGCAACTCCCTGTGCATCTCCACTCAAGTGGGCTGCCCAGTGGGATGTGTTTTCTGTGCCACGGGGCAAATGGGGTTTGTTCGCAGCCTTTCTTCGGGTGAAATCTTAGCCCAAGTACTCCATTTTATGCGCCAGCTACAAGCTGAAAACCAAAAATTAACCAATATTGTCTATATGGGTATGGGTGAACCCTTCTTAAACTACGAAGCTACGATGGATTCCGTGCGGAGATTGATGGACCAGCAAGGGTTGAATTTCGGAGCTCGGCGCATCACTATCAGCACCGTTGGGATTATTCCAAAAATCGAGCAGTTTACTGAGGAAAACTTGCAGGTTAACTTAGCCGTGAGCTTGCATGCAGCCGATAACGCCTTGCGCAGTCAGCTTGTGCCCGCTAACCGTATGTTTCCGATTAATAAACTTATTCCTGTGTGCAAAGCTTATACTGAGAAAACCCACAGAAGAATCTCGTTTGAATATGCTCTTATCGATGGCGTAAACGACTCGCGCGAAGCAGCGCTTGCTTTAGCAGGCTTATTGAAGGGCATGCTTTGTCATGTCAATCTGATTGCGCTTAACCCGAGTAAAAAATACTCATTGCAAGGATCACCAAAAGCAAAAGTGCACGCGTTTTCAGCTACCCTCGAAGAACAGGGAATCCCTGTATCGATACGATTACGACGCGGCGTAGAGATCCAAGCTGGCTGCGGTCAACTCGCTGGTGCTGAAATAACAGCGTAAATTACAAAAATCCTATAAGATCTGCTCAATTAGCAACCTTCGTCAACATCCATTATAATTTAACTTCTATGGCAAATATTTTTGATAAATGGCACGAAAGCCTGACCAAAACGCGTGATGTAACCTTTGGTCGTATTGCTAACTTCTTTGGCACAACTGAGATAAATGATGATAGCTGGGATGAACTGGAAGCTTTATTGATCCAAGCTGATTTAGGCGTGGAAACCACGTCCAGCATCATTGAAAATTGCATGGAAAAGGTGCGAAAGCAAGGGCTTACGCGCACCGAACAACTTTACGAGCTGGTAAAAGAAGAACTGCTCAATCTTTTGGATCAGCCAGAAGAACCCGATCTTTCTGCAAAACCTACGGTAATCATGATTGTAGGTGTCAATGGCTCAGGTAAAACTACTTCGATTGCAAAACTGGCTGCGCGCTATAAAAAGATGGGCAAGAAAGTCCTCTTGGTTGCAGGGGATACTTTTAGGGCAGCAGCTGCTGATCAATTAGAGATTTGGAGCAAACGCGTTGATGTTCCCATCATCACCTCGAACCCTAATAGCGACCCCGGCGCCATAACTTATGATGGGATCAAGTCCGCCATTGCACGGGGTATGGATGTGGTACTGATTGACACAGCTGGCAGGTTGCACACACGCTATAACTTAATGGAAGAAATCAAGAAAGTTTACCGTGTGGCTGGCAAAGCCCTGCCGGGCGCCCCCCACCATTCATGGATTGTTTTGGACGCCACCACGGGGCAAAACGCGCTCCAGCAAGCCAAAGCTTTTCAGAAAGCCGTGGAATTAGACGGTGCCATCTTGGCAAAACTGGATAGCTCTGCCAAGGGTGGTATGGCTTTCGCCATCAAACACCAGCTCAACCTTCCCATCCTTTACGCCGGTTTAGGTGAGAGTATGGATGATTTACAGCTTTTCGACCGCAACGCCTTCGTGGAAGGCATTCTGGAACGCTAATTTTGGAGAAAAAATGTCTGATCTATCTGACCGCATCGAAGCATTAGAAACCCAAAGCCGCGCGCTTCAGGAGCATCTTTGACTTACCTGTAAAAGAGCAAGAGCTCCAAAAACTTCAAAAGCAAACAGAAGCGCCAGATTTTTGGGATTCCCCAGAGGCTGCGCAAAAAGTCATGAAATCCATAACTGAACTGAGTGACATCATTAACGAGTGGCACAAGCTCACCACCGATTTAACCGAGCTCAAATCACTACTTGAACTGGATGACGGCTCCTTAACTACGGAGATTGAAAGCCAAGTTGAAATTCTTGAGCAAATCTTAGCGCGAAAAGAAACTGAGCTGCTGTTCTCCGGCAAGTACGACAAAGGAAATGCAATTTTAGCCATCCACGCCGGGGCTGGAGGGACGGAAGCCCAAGATTGGGCGGAGATGTTAGAACGAATGTATTTGCGTTGGGCAGAACAGCATGGGTATAGAACCGAAATTTTAGACCGGAGCAGCGGCGAAGAAGCCGGTATCAAATCGGTAACCATTTTAATACAAGGCAAGATGGCTTATGGATTCCTCAAAGCCGAAAAAGGTGTTCACCGCCTAGTGAGGCTATCCCCTTTTGATGCAGCCCATCGCCGGCATACCTCCTTTGCTCTGGTAGAAGTTTTGCCAGAGCTGGAAGATAACGAAGAAGTCGTGATTCATCCCGACGATATCATCATCGAAGTCTATAAATCTTCGGGAGCTGGCGGGCAAAACGTTCAAAAGAACATGACCGCTGTGCGCATTATCCACCTCCCCACCGGATTGGTCGTCACATGCCAAAATGAGCGTTCTCAAACTCAGAACCGAGAGAATGCTCTCAAGGTTTTACGCTCACGTCTATTTGAGCTGCAAATGCAAGCCCGCGAAGAAATGGTATCGGAGCTCAAAGGCGAATTCAAGAAGGTTGAATGGGGCAGTCAAATTCGGTCTTATGTGTTGCACCCATATCAGATGGTTAAGGATCACCGCACTGAGTATGAGACGTCTAACACGCAAGCTGTTCTCGATGGTGATCTAGATAACTTTATGGAAGCCTACTTACGCATGAAATAGGCTAATCCAGAAGTCTAGCCAATTTCACCATGTCCATATCCAGCTCTTTCTTTGTATTGATTACTTCTTCTAAGGGTGTGGTTGCAATTTTTCCGTGCAATTGACCTACCAAGACGCCAAATTCCTGCCGATCGATGGCTTCAACAGCCTCACAGCCAAAGCGGCTTGCCAGCGTGCGGTCGTATGCACTGGGATTGCCGCCGCGTTGTACATGTCCAAGGATAGTCGAACGCACACTAAACCCTAAACGTTCTTTGTTGCTGACAAAAAATTCCGTCAAAGCAGCAGCGTTGTAATCGGCGCCTTCGGCGGCAACCACAATGGCATGGGATTTGCCATGCTCATAAGCAAGTTGTAAGGTTTGGGCAACTTCTTCGGGATTAGTCGGTACCTCTGGCAGAGTGATGGCTTCAGCACCGCCGGCAATGCCAGCCATAAGAGCTAAATAACCGCACTTGCGCCCCATCACTTCGACGATAAATGCCCGTTGATGAGAAGAAGCGGTTACTTTCAATCGGTCGATAGCCTCCAAAGCGATATTGAGGGCTGTATCCACACCGATGGTAATATCCGAGCCAAAAAGGTCATTATCAATAGTTGATGCAATCCCCACCACAGGGAAGCCTAGACGATGCAATTCATAATTGCCAGTTTGAGTACCATTCCCCCCAATCACAACTAACGCGTCGATGCCGGCTTGATTTAAATTTCGGATGGCAAGTTTTCTGCCTTCTACTGTCATGAACTCTGGACAGCGCGCGCTTCCGAGAATTGTACCGCCCCGCTGAATAATGCCACCCACATCGCGCGTGGTCATTTGATTTATATTACCAGAAATAAGACCTTTATATCCATGCAAGACGCCGTACATCTGCCAACCTTTACTCACACCACAGCGGATTACCGCACGGATGGCTGCATTCATACCAGGTGCATCGCCGCCACTTGTCAAGACCGCTACCCTTTGTGTCATTTCTCACCTCATCGTTTTCTCAATAAAAAATAAGCGTTTGTAATTATAATACCTGAAGAGAGTACGCCAGAATTTCACGGATAATTACTAGAGAGGAATGATGTCCAAAGATATTTTAGTTACCATAGTAAGTGACGATATTTATTCACAGAACTGGATGTGTTTGCTTCTCGTTCGCGATTGGCGCACACGTGTAATTGCTGAAATGACACTGCAGGACGACCTCGCGAAAGCACTCGAACAGATGCTTCCTCAGCCTGATATGCTCCTTGTGGACTTGGATACCAATCAGTATTGGTCGAGGTTTAGCCATCAGCTCAATGACCTCGCTCAGGCGGAAGCGCAACCTAAAGTCGTTTTAATTGCTTCTTACCCAAATCTACGGCTGCTCAAGAAAACTGATCCCAGCTTGTTTAACGGTTATTTGCTTAAACAGGAAATTTCCACCTCGTTAGCATGGGCGCTGACCTTTGCCTCTGAGGGAAATTTTGTCCTTACCCCCCAGGCTGAGGAAGCTTTCTACCGAGAAGGAATCGCATTGCCAAGCAATAAAATGATTTTGCGCGGAAAGACTTTCCCCGGATTTACTACCCGCCAAGAGGACATCGCTCGGTTGGCTATTATTTTTTCTATTGGCAGGCGAGACTTGGCAGATGAGTTGAAGATCTCCGACCAGTGGAGCTACGGAATGGTCAGTGAGCTGTATACACGCATGGGTCTAGACGATATTTTTTCAGGAGATTTAGACCCCTATCAACATTTGCAGGATGACCCGGTCATCCGTGCGCATATCGAAGAAATTATTCATCAATTAGAGGATTCCAAAAAGGCACGGGATGTGGAGACTTTAGCTTTTCACTTATTAACCATGCCCATTATCGCGAGCTAATGTTTATATTAGATATGCGCAATTTAGCCTAAATTTCAGGGCTTATGAGGATGGCTCGGGCGGGTGCAGCTTCTCTGCCCACTAGTTTAAGGGGTAGGCAAATCAAAGTATATAATCCAGGTTCAACCGAACGCAAATCCAAGCTCTCAACTATGACTACCTCATTACTCAACAGAATCTCGTGCGTTGGGGCTGGGTCTTTGAAAGGCGCGATAGAAAGATAATCAATCCCGACCAGCTTCACCCCGCGCTCTACAAGCCACTGGGCAGCGCTGGCTTCTAAGGCGACATAATCCTGTTGAAATATGGGAGAGTCCCAAAATTGTGAATTTTTAGTCTTAAAAAGCACCCGAGAAGCATTGATTTCAACTAAATTTTGCAGAGACTCGGACGTAATTACGTCCACTTCCTGCGGGATATCTAAGACCTGGACTTCCCCTATCAAAGCATCTAAGCCTAGACTATCAATAGGTTTGCCGTTTGGCAAAAAGTGCAGGGGTGCGTCAATATGTGTACCACTATGAATGCCCATAGAGAGTTCGGTTAGGTTCACTAGGTCACCTTGTTGGATTTGCGCTGCCCAGTGCAGCTTTAATTCAGGATCTCCTGGCCAGAGCGGTAAGCGCTCATCGATACCAGTACTAATATCAAAGATCGCCATTTTGTCTCCTCATACTCATTTCCAGAGATTATACCTACAGGCGCATAAAGTTTGAGAGTTTTTTAGAGTGTTTCACCATACAATAAAATGAAAGCTGAAAGTTGAAAGGGATTATATGGAAAAAGTTTATATTGCTGGAATTGGGCAAACGCCCGTCAGGGAAAACTGGGAGAAATCTCTAAAGGAATTAGCCGGAGATGCCGCGCTTATGGCGATCGAGGATGCTGGCTTGGGCTATCCTGAAGGAATTTTCATTGGAAATATGATGTCCGGGACAGCTAATAAGCAGTTGCAGTTAGGTGCACTTATTGCTGATTGGATCGGTGCGCATCACAAGGAAAGCCTGAGCATCGAGTCCGCCTGTGCTTCTGGAGCAGCTGCTTTTCGGGCAGGTCTGATGGCTGTAGGGTCAGGAGAGCTGTCCTCTGCGCTAATCATAGGTGTAGAGAAAATGACCGATTCGCCCATCAACGAAATAACTACCAGCCTGGTGACAGCCTCTGATGCTGAACTTGAAGGTGATTTTGGTGTCTCTTTTGTGGCGCTAAACGCATTATTGATGCGCCGCTATATGTTTGAATATGGCTGGGAAGCGCGGGATTTTTCCGGTTTTTCGATTAATGCCCATGCAAATGCGGTGCACAACCCTAATGCGCGCTTTCACAACAAGATTAGTGCAGCTGATTTTGAACGTGCCGGTATGGTCTGCGACCCAATCAACTTGTTAGACGCTTCCCCAGTGTGTGACGGCGCAGCTGCAATTTTTATTACCAATTCCCGCCCAAATGGGAAGCACCGCACTGTAAGCGTGGCAGCATCTGCATCAGCAACGGATACCATCTCCTTGCAGCATCGCACGAATCCCCTGAAACTTTTAGCTGCACAGGAATCTGCACGCAAAGCCTACGCACAAGCCGGCATCAGCCCAAAAGATATCGGCGTGTTTGAATATCATGATGCTTTTTCAATAATGGCAGCTTTAGCCTTAGAATCTTGCGGCTTTTGTGAGCCCGGTCAGGGTCCGCGCATGGCATTGGAAGGAAAAATTAAGGTTGATGGAGAAATCCCTGTGGCGACCATGGGTGGATTGAAGGCGCGTGGCCACCCTGTGGGTGCTACCGGTCTATACCAACTAGTCGAAGTGACCATGCAATTGAGGGGAGAGGCGGGTGCTACCCAAGTCCAGCGAAACCGCTACGGCATGGCACAAAATATTGGTGGATCAGGCTCAAATATTCTCACCCACATCCTGAGACAAGAATGATAAAATTCGGCTAGTGCCTATAAAAATGAGCACCCTGAGGTAACAAAAGCAAACGGGTATAATATCCACATGCTAAAGAGCCCAAAGGGTATCATTTTGCATCATTGCACAGTCACAACCAGCAAAAACAGGAGAGTTCTCATGATGGAGTTTCACGTTTCCCGTGCAAGCCGCGATAAGTATCAGTTCGACCAGCTTTTATTCTCCCAAAATGGCAACGTTATTTTTGCTAATTTTCAAGCTGCGCGCCAGTTCGCGGCACAAATCAACGCCCAGAAAAAACCAGGGGATAAAGGTTTCGTCTCCCCTGGGCAAATTAATGCCTTGGGATTAATTGACGAAATTTTTCATCTTATCGTTGGGGAATATTATCAAGAATATGGGAAAGATATTCGTGAAGCCCTTTATACTGAGCTGGTTGCAAAATTAGGTCGGGAAAAAGTTGAATCAAGCATAGAGGCTTTTTTGAACGAGTTTCCACCGGTGGATGTCTACCAAGGCGAGCTGAGTCTCAAGGATTATCTCGCCGGAGAGACAGAAGGAGTATCGCACTATCATTTAGCGCTCGAGGAACTTCTCGTGCTTTGGTTAACCAATGCTAACCCAGCCGCTGAACCTTATTCTGAGCTCTTCGATGACAGTAAGCTGCAAAAAACAACCGCCTATGATCAGTTGATTGATGGCATCAAAGTTTTTTTCAAGCACCAACCCGTATTTGGTCCCGAAAATCAGGACCTTGTCACAATGTTGCGCACGCCAGCCATCGTTATGCCGCAATCCTTGAGCGGTCAGTTAGAATACATCCGCCAGCACTGGGCGAAATACTTAGGCAAATTCCTTTACCGCCTGCTCGGCAGCCTAGATCTCATCAAAGAAGAAGAGCGGGCTATTTTCGCTGGACCGGGACCCACCCTTGTCCCGGATTATGCGAGCCTGGACCTCGAAGTGGAGCGCTTCAGCCCAGATAGCGATTGGATGCCAAGGGTGGTCATGATTGCTAAGAACACTTTCGTGTGGCTCAATCAACTTTCGAAACATTTTCAGCGCCCAATCGAACGCCTCGATCAGGTTCCAGACGAAACTTTAGACCAATTAGCCCGCTGGGGCTTCACCGGTTTGTGGCTGATTGGCTTATGGGAGCGCAGTGAGGCTTCTCGGCGCATCAAGCAATTATGCGGCAACCCCGATGCAGTCTCCTCAGCATATTCGCTGGCTCGCTATCAAATTGCCGAGCGCTTGGGCGGCGAAGCTGCTTATCAGAACTTGAGCCAACGCGCTGGCCTGCGCGGGATTCGCTTAGCCAGTGATATGGTTCCTAATCACATGGGGATCGACTCGGATTGGGTTTACGAACATCCTGACTGGTTTATAGGACAAGATTATAGCCCCTTCCCGAATTACACCTTCAATGGACCGGATCTTTCTCAAAATCCTGATATTAGCATTAACATCGAGGATCATTATTACTCCCGTAGTGATGCTGCGGTTGTATTCAAGCGCTATGACCACCGCAATGGCGATACGCGCTTTATTTATCATGGAAATGACGGCACCAGTATGCCTTGGAATGACACCGCCCAGCTAAACTACCTCAATCCCGAAGTGCGCGAGGCTGTGATTAAAACGATTCTTTCGGTCGCACGCAAGTTCCCAATTATTCGCTTCGATGCGGCGATGACACTGACTAAGAAACATTATCAGCGCCTATGGTTCCCACAGCCTGGCACTGGTGGTGATATCCCTTCACGCGCAGAGCACGCCATGACCAAGGAGGAATTCGACCGTGCTATGCCAGAAGAATTTTGGCGCGAGGTGGTAGAACGCGTGGCAAAAGAAGTGCCGGATACTCTCCTGCTCGCAGAAGCCTTTTGGTTGATGGAAGGTTATTTTGTACGCACTTTAGGCATGCATCGCGTGTATAACAGCGCTTTTATGAACATGCTGCGCAATGAGGAAAACGACAAATACCGCCAACTGATTAAAAACACATTGGTTTACGACCCGCAAATTCTTAAGCGCTACGTCAATTTTATGAATAACCCTGACGAGAAAACCGCGGTGGAACAATTCGGCAAAAGTGACAAGTACTTTGGTATCTGCACGGTGATGGTTACAATGCCTGGATTGCCTATGTTTGGACATGGGCAAATTGAGGGCTATGCCGAGAAGTACGGTATGGAGTATTACCGCCCCTACTGGGATGAGGCACCAGATCACGCGCTCATACACCGGCACGAGACGGATGTCTTTCCGCTTGTTCATCACCGGCGTATCTTCGCTAATGTAGATAATTTTAGATTGTATGACTTCTACACGTCGTCAGGAAGCGTGGACGAGAACGTCTATGCCTATAGCAACAGCGAAGGAAGCCAAGCGGCTTTGGTGGTTTACCACAACCGCTTTGGCTCAACTTCGGGTTGGATTAAGACCTCGTTACCATACCTTATAAAAAGCAGCGATGGTTCTTATCTAGAAACGCAAGAACTTGCTGATGCCCTTCACCTCAACGCCGGTTCCAATACTTTTGTAACCTTTCGGGATTATATCGATAAACTTGAATACATCCGCTCCGTACAGGAAATTCACGAGCGTGGGATGTTCTTTGCCCTCGATGCGTATAAGCACCATGTGTTTATGGATTTCCAGCTTGTTAGCGGGAATGAATACGCGGAGCTTAACGCACACCTCAATGGCAGAGGGGTTTCCAACTTAGACGTTGCCAGGCGTGAAATCATCCTCGGACCAGTGCTGCAGCCATTAGGACAAGTCATTAACGCTACAAACTTAAGTAACTTGGTTGAATTAGCACAAGACCGTGAAAACCCAGCCTCGCTTGAGGGCTTGTTACATGTCAATCTGGATCTAATACGGCAGGCTGGTAATGCTATGCAATATCAAGGGCTCGCCCCTGACGGTGACATGGAAGCCGCGAGCAAAATGATGGAAAAGTGCCTGAGGCAAATTCTTGATCTTGAAAATTTGGAAAAGAACATAGGTCTTTCTAGTAAAAAGATTGCACCACAACTAAGCAAAGTTCTGGAGAATATTGATCCACGAGCTAAGTTTGTGCTGCTGATTTGGAATTTCCTCAGCAATCTGGCTGGACCTGCCAATAATCTGGAAAACGCTCAGGCTGCCAGACGCCTCTTAGCCGAGGAACCGACTTCGCGACTGGTTACCGAAACCCTAAGGGGTTTAGGCTTTGGCGATTACGAAGCTTATAAAGCGTATCAAGCAATTCAATGGATGCTTATCAATACAAACTGGCTCACGGAAAAAGAACTCACGCCCAGCGGGCTTTTAGAGGAATGGCTCCAGGATGAGCAATTCAAGGATTACTTGGAATTAAACGAATATAACCGGGTCTTCTGGTTCAACAAAGAGAAATTTGAGTCCATGCTTTGGTACATGCACATTGCCACCATATTGCGTTATGCCTCTGATCCAAGCATATCCACAATTGAACTAGTTGAAGCTATCTTGCGGGCGGAGCCAATTTTTTCTGTGATGCGAAAAGCTTTTGCGCAATCCGAATTCCGGCTTGATCAACTCCAAGCAGCGCTAGATTAAGCCGCGTTCTCAGCCTGAGCGCGCATCATTGTCTGAGAGAAAACGGTATCGCCCCTCAGGCTTGTCTTTTCGCTTTGCACGCGTTGGAGCAAATCGGTAACAACCGACCTAAGCTCAGCGCCCGTTGCCCGTTCGGTCAGGTAAACCGCTTTGGCGGCATAGGCGATATTGTTTTGCGGTTCTAAGCGGTAGAACTCATCATGGAAAAATCCGCAAGAAGTGAACATTCGCTGCCGTTCATATTGCGCCGAGAGCAGATCTTGAACGATATTCAATTCCGTTGGCGTTAGCCTTCTCCCTGAAAGCTGGTAACACAAATCTTGTAGTGTGCGCTTGCCCCAAAGTACCTCGATGTACCGATGCCGAAGCTCCCACGGTTCGGGAAAAATGGGTGAGAGCGTTTGCATATAAAGTGTATCCAGCATTACTGCGGTGCGGTCAAGGGCGTCCCTCAGGGCTGCTTTCCATACGGCGTTCGGTGTGCACCCACAAGCTTGCTTCCAACGATCCACGCCATGCATACAGGACCAGGAAGAATTTTCCACGAGTCGAGCTTTGGTGGTTACTTCATGCTCTTGCAGCCACTTAGCCGGATAAGTCCATTCAATATTTCTACGCGTGCCGGCACCGTCCATCAGATAAGAAAGGAAATGATCTCTGAATGGTTGATGATGCCCATAAAGCTCACCATCGCTGGCAATTAACACCAATTCATTAGGGTTATCAAGACGGTTACGGAGAAGATTATCCAAAAAGAGGTCGCCATTGACGGTTGCGCTTGGATTAAAACTAACCTGGGTGCTCAATTCCTGGTCATAAGTGAATACAATAAATGGCTCCCGCCCATTAGGCAAGTCAATCAGAAAAGGACCCCGACTTGCCTCTTCAGGAATTACTTGCCACGGGGCTAAAATTGTAAATTTAATGCCGCAATCTGAGAGAACGCACAGCGTTTCTAGATCTACAGCAGTTTCGGGCAGCCATAGCCCGTCTGGTTTATGCCCAAAGCGGTGATAAAAATCTTCTCTCCCCCAGCGCACTTGGGTAATTTTATCTTCAAGGGTGGCTAAAGGCATGATGAGATGGTTATATCCTTGTGCCATCCCATTCCCAACCCCAAAACGGTGGTAATTCTCCTGTTCCTGCTCGATGATTATATCGCTCACTTCAGGATCAAAGTCAGCTAACCAATTGAACAAAGTGGGGCCAACGTTGAAACTGAGTTTCTCAAAATTTCTCGCTTTAGCGTTAGGCTGATAACACTCAAAAAGTATTCGCTCATTCCAGTTTCTGAATGGTTCTGCGCCAGTTTCGTCAGGGATATAGTTTGAAAAGGGGTCTTCTCGCGGGGGTTGATAAAAATGACCATGAATGCAAATCTTCATAATTTTTCTTTAAATTCCTTTTGTCTGTGGAATTAAGTAATCAATGTTTTGATGGAATCTTGCAGGATTTATACCAAAAATGCGCGGAATGGAATCCAATGCACAAATTTGATTTTCAATAAAATAATCCATCCAATAAGCCGTGCGGGGAAAATCGCGGTGCAAGCTTCGTATCAAACGCAGCCAACGTTGCAATTGGTTTGTATTCACATCGAAAAAACTGCGTTTCTTTCGCAGTTTTTGAGCAATAATTTGTAGGATTTCTAGCAAAGTGAGATATTCGGGTCCACCAATTTCAATGATATTATTTTCAGTTGAAGGCATATCCATTGCCCATAACATACAGGTCACCAGGTCTTGTACCCATAAAGGCTGTAAGTTGACATTGCCATCGCCAAGGATTGGAACACGACCAGGAAAATAGCGGATCCAGCGAGCTAAATTTTCTGAAAAAACATCTCCTTTACCATAAACGATACTACTGCGAATGATTGTGTAAGGGATCCCCGCTTCCTTGATTATGTGCTCTGCAATTCCTTTGGCTTTCAACAGATCAAAAGCCGAGGCGCGATCTGCGCCCAGATGGCTCAAATAGAAAAACCTATTTACCCCAGCCTGTTGAGCAGCATGCGTAAAGCTCTCGATTTCGCTTATTTCAGTTTGCTGTAAATTTAAGTTGGCTGTACTTTGATCAGCGATAGATATGAAGTAGACGGCTTCAACATCCTGCAAAACAGCTTTCAGCCCACGCTCATCTGAAAATGCGCATATAGCAGCATCAAATTGGACGCCTTTAGGGAGTTTTGGTGTTGATTCTTCCGGATGGATTAATAACCGAAAAGGTCGGCTACTATCTAAACACTGATTAATTAATTCCATTCCTATAAAACCGGTACCACCAGTGATAAGGATCATTCGCGCAATTATAGCATAATAAAATGATGTATTTTGGCATATATCTTGCATCATCATAGCTGAACTAACAAAAAATTAGGAAGAACCATGAGCAAACGACTGGGATTTCATTACTTTCAGGATGTCAATCACTATCAGGTGCGAGACCTCAATCTTTGGCTGCCAGAGTTGCAAGCACTCAATGCCGGTTGGCTTGTTTTAAAAAGCTCAACTACGCAAGCAATTCCGGAAGAATTTATTGTTGGTTTGGTCCAGGGTGGTATTCAGCCGATTATTGACTTCGACATGAAGATCAATAGCAATGCCAAGCCGGATGACCTCACAGTGCTGCTTTCAGCCTATGCTCATTGGGGAGTTAAATACGTTGTTTTCTTTAAAAGCCCTAATGTTAAGTCTTCTTGGTTAGAAGGTACCTGGTCTCAGGGAGATTTGGTTGAACGCTTCTTGGATCGTTATCTGCCCTTTGTGCGCGCTGCAGAGCAAAATAACCTCATCCCTGTCTTCCCGCCTTTGCTGCCCGGTGGTGACTATTGGGATCTTTCATTTCTCAAGAAGGTGATGCAGTTAGTCCAGCAACGCAAATCGCTTGACTTCACTGCAAACCTGCATATGGCAGTGAGTGGGCAGACCTTTTCCAAGCCACTCAGCTGGGGCAAAGGCGCAACAGCCAAGTGGAAAACGCCTCGCCCTTATAGCAAAACGGAAATTGGCGAGCAGGATCATCAGGGAATCAATACTTGGGAATGGTATCGAGATCTCATAAAGTCTACGCTCAACATCACCCCGAAAATATTTCTATTTTGGTTTGGAGCAGCAAGTATAGAAAAGAACCAGTTGGACCCTGCACTTAACTTTGAAGACTTGGTAAAGCTAGCCAATTCCGACCCTTCTGAAGCGCGAGAAAATAGCTTGCCCGAGGAAATTTTAGGATGTTTGCTTTGGCTGCTTAGCTCCAATGAATCCGATTCATTAGAACAAGCGGCTTGGTTTGATGAGCAAGGTAACCCAAAACAAGAAACTATCAGTCTGTATAAACAACATCTAAAAGAAAATCCTCAAAAAGATGAGGAGTACCCCGTCGCTGATCGCTTAGCACAGTGGTTGTATCCGATTGACCATTATTTACTATTACCTTCTTATGATTGGGGAATTCCTGAAAACATTTTAGATCGCGTCCGCCCGATTATCCGTGAAACGCGGCCAACGATTGGTTTTTCACTGATTGAAGCGATGAACGCACGTAAAGTTACCGTCTGGAATGAAGATTCAGCTTTTAGTGAGCATGACCTACAAATGCTGCACGAGGCTGGCTGCCAGGTGGATGAGAAAATTGTAAATAGCGTCAGGATTACCGCCTGAAAACATATCTGAGGTGAAATAATGAGTACAAATCCTTCCTATTCTTCAAGAACTCCGATTTCTAGCCCCTTGCCCAAAATTGTGGTCATGGGTCTTGGTGGTGGGGGTTGTAATGCAATCAACCGCATGATTGAAAGTGGTATGCAAGGGGTTACCTTTGTCGCCTGTAATACCGACGCGCAGGTCTTAGCAACTAATCTGGCACAAAACAAGATTCAATTGGGCCCAAAAGCTACACGCGGCTTAGGTGCAGGCGGTATCCCTGAAATTGGTGAGGCTGCGGCAGAGGAAAGTTATCGCGACCTTGCTGCAATTATGGATGGAGCAGAAATGGTCTTTCTTACTGCCGGTATGGGCGGTGGCACAGGAACCGGTGCCATCTCGATTGCTGCAAAAGTGGCAAAAGCGGTAGGGGCGGTCACGATTGCCATCGTTACGAAACCCTTCTCATTTGAGCTCGGAAAACGTCAGAAAAATTGTGAAATAGGCTTACAAAAGCTGCGTCAATATGCTGATACCCTCATCGCTATCCCTAATGATAAGCTCATTGAGGTTGCCCCACGCGACCTGCCTTTAGAGATGGCGTTCACTTTAGCTGATGACGTCCTACGGCAGGGTGTGCAAGGCATATCTGAGTTAATTACGGAAACTGGACTCATTAATGTGGATTTCTCGCATATCAAGAGTGTTATGCAGCGCGGTGGCGGTTCGTTGATGGCAATTGGAACAGGCAGCGGGCCAGACCGTGTAAAACAAGCCATCGATAAAGCTTTACATCATCCCCTGCTCGATGAAATTGATCTTTATTCAGCTACAAATATGATTGCAAATTTCACCGGCAGCGCAAATCTCTCTTTCCGCGATGTAACTGACGCATTGCAAATCCTTCAAGAAGCCTCGGGATATCACGCGGATATTATTCCTGGTGTCATCACTGACCCACGCATGGAAGACCGCGTGCAACTCATTCTGATCGTAACAGGCATCGGCAATAAGCCGGGAGAAATGAGGGAGGAAAAAATCCACAACCTCCCTTTTGAGCAAAAGACAATGCCAGATGAGTCCTTTAGTTGGAATACGCAAAAAACCAATACTGATAACACCATGGTGTTTCATCCTGTAAACGAAATCAACGAAATGGACTACATAAATAAGGTAGAACCTGAGAATAATCTTGATGTGCCCGCTTTTCTTAGGCGACGGTCCTATAATCAAAATAAGTGAAAGGTATTCACCATGGATTCTGCAGCGATTACAAAAGTCTGCCATGTGGTGTATGCTCGTTTTCCCGGGTTGAAAGGGGTTAAACCCAAGGTTAGTGCTCAGGGAAGTCGGTTTTTACTGATCTTCAGCAAAACCAATAAACTCCCAACTGGGAAAACGATAGAGCAAACTGTGCGTGTCGTCGCAAATGCGGATGGAAATATTATAAAAATGTCTTCATCCAGAGGATAAAACGACCTAATGGAAAACTTGTTCAAGTCATTAGAAATTTTTATCTGGAATTTATTGCTGCCAATTGGGAGAAGAGGACGCGAGCGCAAAGAAGCCATCGCCCCACCCCCCTCCGCTCCTGATGCAGTGCGTTTGGAATTCTTAGCCCAAAATCAACAGCAAAGTATAGATCCTGAGCCAATCCGTGCAATATTGTCCAGGCAATCCAGAGAAGTTGATCTAAGCTCCCAGCCAACTATTAAAATTACGCCGCGTGAGAGTAAAAGCCTTATTTATTCTAATGCGACGATTCCGACAAGAACAGTCAGAAAAAGAATGAAACAGGGGGAAGCGTTTATGTTGATTACATCGTCTTTCTTGGGACTTATTATCGGCATTTTAATTGCTTTTTTTGTGAGGTAGAAAAGTACGTGTGTTTGAGTGGGATGGATTGTTATTTTTTATAATTTGTTTATATTGACTATGCGCAATTAATATTAGATCTCGTTATTCTTTTGACTAAGCGAGACACTTGACCGTAGATCTCAGTATTTGGAGCGTTTTGAAATATAAATTTCTTGATAGGATAGTCAGTTATTCGGAGATCGAAAGGTCATGGGATTTGGATGGTCGCGGATTTATGTTTTAACTGTCAAGAAATGGCTATGCGCAATTAATCTACATATATAGTTCTGCCAATTCTATTCTTTTTGTAGATTTATTTTTTCAAGTAT
>LDZT01000013.1_pt1 | contig 27817 bp, 15 predicted proteins | sample 615521 | NCBI WGS metagenome assembly LDZT01 (sample SAMN03408292, study PRJNA278302) | terrestrial metagenome | isolation source: oil reservoir sample SB1 | place: USA: Alaska, North Slope, Schrader Bluff formation | collected 2011-09 | reverse complement strand
GATCCTGCGCCGATCGGTAAGGGCATCGGGGGCATCCACCCCCGCCTCCGGTGTTCGCGCGCCCACCGTCCCTTCAGGCGCACCTCGATTTCAGGGAGAGACACGGGTGTTTGCAGAACGTTTCAGGAGGATAACAACAGACCCGGGCAGCCGTTGCCGGGCGAGTGTGATTTGTAACTTTTCCTGCTTCGTGCAACAAGACAAAGCGGGTCCCCCTGCATGTAATACAAAAATAGAATATATTAATATCTGATGTTACATTTTGATAGATCGTATGAATATATTCAAACATATCCGCACATGGTTATGCGCGTTTATTGCATTAGTCCTGATGACGGCCCCGGTCTCGGCAATCTACGACTTCGAAGGCATCCCCCTTCAGACAGCAGCCCAGGGTGAGGTCCGGGGGGAGGTGCTCACATTCGGGACGTACGGGCTCACTGCCCCCCCCATCAAGTGCACTTTCTCCCTTCCGTCAAAGCCGGTCTGGGCACGGATCTACACGGGCGTCTGGGGCGGCACCGAGCGTTACACCGGCTGGGAGGAACTCAGCGTCAACAACGGCGTCCCGGTCCGCCGGGACCTCTTCGGGAAAGACGACCGACATGAGGAGACCTTCGTATCGGGATACGGTGTCTACTGGGTCGCACATGACTGCACCGACCAGCTCCGGGGCGGCACGAACACCATCACCCTCACGACCAGCAGGGGGCAGGCCGAAAGCAGAATCGACGGACGCTCCTACGGCATCTTCGTCGTGGCCGTCGTGGAAGACGACGGCAAACCGGTCACCAGGTACTGGATCGCCGAGGGGAACGAGGACCTCCACGGCGAGGGGTGGTCCGGCACGAACCCCACGCGACACGATACGTGCGAGATTACTCTTGAGAAGGCTCCCGCAACGGGACAGGCAACAGCCGACCTGACGGCGGTCCTCCTGGCCTCGACGAAAGGGCAGCCAGATTACATCCTCTTCAACGGCGAGGATCTGGGCAGCCCGGTGACCGACCTCTCGCTCTATCCCGAGGGGGCGCGGGACATCGGCAACGAGCACATCGGCGACGCGACCGGCAGTGCCGGGACCGATAGCCGCTACATCGACGTCGAGACGTTCGACGTCGGCCGGCTCCTGAAAGAGACCAATACCATCGTCTTCGAGCGCGGGAGAGACCTCGACGGCGACGGCGAGATCACCACCATCGGCTCGCAGCCCGAAGGCGAGGACTACATCCACCCCTGCTCCGTGATCCTCACGGTGCAAAGGCCCGACGCTTCGCCGGCACCGGACTTCGCCGTCGACACCCCCGTGGTGGCGGGAGCGTATGCAGGCGAGGAAGCGACGATTCAGGCAACCGTGAGAAACTACGGCGCACGACCCGACGGAACGATCGGGGTGGTCTTCTCGGTTGATGGAGTTGCCGTCGGAACTGTCGAGGTCGAACCGGCGAGATCCGGCGTCCAGCAGGTTGAAACCGGCGTCACCCTCGCCGAAGGCCGGCATACGGTCTCAGTCAGGGTCGATGGCGGCGGGGAGGCCGACCCGACGGACAACAAAGCGTCGACGGACCTTACGGTCGGCACGATCCCCGACCTCTCCGTCGCCATCGGGGCACCGGTGCGGAGCGGGGTCGCGGCCGGGGCGCAGGCCGCACCGACGCAGCAGTCACCCGCCCCGCTCCTGGCCCAGTTTGCAGGGCTCTGCCTCGCCGCACTCCTTGCCGCGCTGCGCCCGCCCGGTGGGAAGACAGCGGCCGTTCTGGTCGCGGGCGTGGTCATCGTCGGCTTATCTCCGCTGATGGTACCGCCCGGAGCCGCCGCAGGGTTCTCGGACTATACGATCCCCGTCACGATCACGAACGGCGGGGGGAGCGACGTCGGTGCCTTCGATCTCACCATCTACCTGGACGGGGATAAGGCAGCGGTCAAGCACGTCGACGGGATCGGGGCCGGGGCGACGGCCACCATCGAGGTTCCACTGTACACCACGCCCGGCAAGCACCGGCTCAAGGTGGTCGCGGACGAGGGAGGCGCGATCAAAGACGCGAACAGGGGAAACAACGCAGCCGAGGGGGATCATGTCTTCCCGTAGCACCGCTGCCGGACTGATCCTCCTGCTCCTTCTGGCAGCTCCCGCGGCGGCAACCTATGCCGGGGACAAACCGCTTTCATCCGTGTTTTACGACGAATTTCGGGGAGACTACGTCTATACCGTTGGAAACAGCACCTACAGCGGCGCACTCGGCCCGGGAGACCGGTACACGGTTGCGTTCGATCCCGAACTCCCGGCCGACGCAGCCGTCAGGTACCAGCGGCTCTACGTCTACTGGGCCTGGAGCAAGCTCGACCAGAGCGCAATCTATCCGGTGATCTCGCTCACCCGCACGGATACGGGCGAACAACTCACGGAGGCCGGCCGCTACACGGACTCCAAAGGGTTTGCCAGCCAGAACGATTTCTTCTCAGGCGCGGATATCTTCACGACCGCGGACCTCAATCCCGGAACAAACTCCTTTGCGGTCGTCCTCGAGAACAACGCCACCGACAACCGGACCTTCGTCGTCCAGGGGATCGGTCTGCTCGCCGTCTACGAGAGCCCGGGGTCGCCGGAGGCGATCGTGTGGGTGAGCGAGGGGGCCGACCTCCTCTACAACAGTTACGGGATCACCCCGGCCATGGCGTCAAGCAGGATCGACTTTCCCGGAACGATCGATCGCTCCGGCCTCGACTCGGCCGAACTCCTCCTCGTCGCCCCTTCGGGCGGCTACACCCGGGAGAAGATCCCCGTGATCAACCGGCTCTTCTTCAATCGCGAAGGAACGGGCAGTATGCCCTCGTTCTTTGAAGCGATCATCTCGGCGGTGTTCCCGGGCTCGAACGGGAAGGAGTGGACGAACGTCTTCGATTCCGACGAGACGATGCAGATCGGGATCGACCGGCGGGACGTGCTCCCCTACCTGCAGTCCGATAACAATTTTGCACGGGTCCAGGACGAAAAAGACTACCTGGTCCTGACGAACGCCGTGCTCCGGGCCGAGCGGAGGTGAGAGAAATGGAGACAATCATCGAGACGATACACGTCAACAAGGCGTACAACGACCAGGTGACCGCTCTTGCGGATGTGAACTTCGCCGTCGGGAAGGGCGAGTTCGTCGCGCTCCTCGGGAGGAGCGGCAGCGGAAAGAGCACGCTCCTGAACATCCTCGGGGGTCTCGACGCCCCGACCTCGGGTGAGGTCCACATCGGCGGCAGACGCGTCGACTTCAGCGACAGGAAGGCGCTCATCGCGCTCAGGAGAGGGTCCATCGGATTCGTCTTCCAGAGTTTCAACCTCATCCCGGCGCTGACGGCGCAGGAGAACGTGGAGTATCCGCTCCTCTTCAACTACCGCGACAGGGCCGCCAGGGCAAAACGGGCGGCCGATCTCCTCTCGCTCGTCGGCCTTGCGGACCGGGCGCACCACTACCCGCGGGAGATGAGCGGCGGCGAGCAGCAGCGGGTGGCGATCGCCCGCGCCCTCGTCGGAGACCCGCTCATCGTCCTCGCCGACGAACCGACGGGGAACCTGGACTCCAGGACCCGCGACGGGATCTTCGAACTGATGCGACAGGTAAACCGGGAGCGGGAGACGACCTTCCTGCTTGTTACCCACGAGCGCGAGCTCGGCAGGCGGACGGATCGCACCATCGAACTCCTCGACGGGAGCGTGGTCTCGTGATCGCCAGACTGGTTGAGTACCTGGTGGTCTCGGCCCGCCAGGTCACCCGGAAGCGGATGCGCGTCTTCCTTACCGCCCTCGGCATCGCGATCGGGGTCGCTGCCGTCGTAGGAACCGTCTCCCTGGGCGAGGGGATCCGCTACCAGGCGGTGGAGGCGATCAAAGAGCAGTCCGATCTCACCCTCATCGAGGCGACCGCGGATATCCGCGGAGGCGCGATCCAGTTCATCACGCCGGCAAAGATCGACGAACTCGATGCCATCCCCCATGCCGCGGCATCTTCGGCGGTGGTCAGGGAGGCGTACGCCACGAAACGGCAGACCTACCTCGAGGTCGTGGGCATCGATCCCGGCGGGATCGAGAACGTGATCCGGCCGAAGTACCTGAAAGGAGAGCCTCTCGCCACCGGTTCGCGGCAGGCGGTGCTCGGGCACGACATCGCCGAGACGCTCCAGCGCTACGAAGGGGTCCGGCTCGGCGACACCATCCCGATCCTGGTCCGGCGCTACGACGAGAACGGCATGCCGGTCGACGAAGAGGTCGATTTCACCCTGGTCGGCGTGCTCCAGGAACGGGACGATGCGTTCGACCAGGTGATGCTGATCGACCGCGGAGTCGCGCAGGAGTTGCGCGGAGACGATACGACGTTCGACGGCGTCCTGATCCGGATCGACAGCCCCGATGCGGTCTTCGCCGTCGTGGACGACGTCAAGACGCTCGGCCTCACCGCAGAGGGCGCGTTCCAGCAGATCGAGTCGGTGAACCGTTTGATGGACGTCGTCGTCCTCATCCTGGCGTTCTTTGCCGGTGTCTCCCTGATCGTGGGGGCGCTGATGATCGTCAACACGATGGTCATGTCGGTCTTTGAACGGACACGGGAGATCGGGATCACCATGGCCATCGGGGCCTCCCCCGGCGACGTCGTCCACCTAATCCTCGCCGAATGCCTCTACATCGGATTGATCGGGGGTGTGCTCGGCGACCTGTTGGGCGTTGCCTTCTCGGGCGTGATCAATACGTTCGGCAGGCCGTTCATCGTCGCCCAGCTCGGCGATACGTTCTCCACGTTTTCGGACGGCGATATCACCCTGATCACGCCGGAACTTCTCGTCATCGGAATGACAATCGCGATCGCCCTTTCCCTGGTATCGGGCCTCTACCCGGCGCTGAAGGCGTCCCACCTCAACCCGGTGACGGCGATACGGACGGGGGTATGAAAAAATGAGAATCAACAGACCATATATCACAGGAATTGTACTCTCTCTCGTGCTGCTGCTCGTCCTGGTGCCCGCGCCCGCGGCGGCCGACCAGTACGTGGGCGGCATCCCGCTGCAGACCGTCGAAGAAGGCACCGTCTCCGGCGGACTATGGCACGATTCCTTCTTGGGGACTGTGCCGGTGCGCGAAGTTACTAAGGAATTCTCACTTCCTTCCTACACGGAGATCAAATGGGCGCGCCTCTACGTCGCCGTCTACTGCGGCCACATGCAGAACAACAATGAACATCGGGCAACCGTGAAGTTCAACGGCGGGTCCGGGATGCAGACGCTCGGCGTCGAGGAACTCCGGGTGCCGTACTCCTTCCCCGCAGATGGCGGGGACGGGCCGGTCTGGGTGAACAACCACTGCAACCGGGTGACGAGCGATTACCTGATGTGGTACGACGTGACCAACCTCATCACCGACAGCAACCCGGTCGCCGAGGTGAAGACAGAGCAGCCGGAAGGCTACGCAGGACTTCGAGACGGGCGGATAAAACTCATCACGCTGGTCGTCGCCTACGACGACGGCGACGGCGACGAAGTACACTACTGGGTGAACCAGGGGCACGACGTCCACTCCTACTACGTCGAGGAGATACTTGACGAGACCTACACGGGGGAGACCGTCTTCGATACCGAGGACCTCCCGCAGTATGACGACCGCATCCCCGCCGCCGAGTTCTCGACGATCTACCTTGCAAGCCAGGTGGGGGAGTTCACATTCAACATGGAACCGCTCGATGCCAACGACCCGCAGGGCAGCTACTCGGGGTACCAGACGTGGGACGTCTCCGACCTCATGGAGCCCGGGATGCCGAGCACGCTCACCTACACCCGCGACCTCAGCGTCAGCGGGAGCGGCGGCGGGTACATGGGTGCGTTCTTCAAGATCCCGCTCGCCCTCCTCTCGGTCCGCTACCCCGAAGAGGAGGTCGGGTCAATCCGGATGACCTCGGCGCCGGCCGGCGCGGCGATATTCCTCGACGACGAGCCGACCCAGTGGACGACGAACACGACGATCCCCGGCATCTCCGCCGGAGACCACTCGGTCAGGGTCGAGATGGAGCGTTACCGGATACCCGACGACCAGTGGGTCACGGTGACCAAAGCGGTAAACGCCACGGTCCACTTCGATCTCGAACCGATCACGGGGAGCATCGAGGTGACGAGCGAGCCGGCCGGCGCATGGATCTACCTCAACGGGGAGAACATGTCGGTCGTGACCCCGGCGATGCTGGAGAACCTGATCATCGGCGACTACACGGTCGAGGTGAGGGGCGAGGCGGGTGAAGATTACCGGACGGTCACGGTCGGCGACGGCGAGACCACCACCGTCAACTTCGAACTCACGACCGGCGAGGGATCTGATGGGACGGGCGGCGGGGGAACCCCCCACTACGGCTACACAGGAAAGAGCCTGGACCTCGCCGTCTCGGATACCGTCCACGGAAACCTGACCTACTACGAGTTCAGCAACTACACCGGGCTTATCCACACGGGTGAAAGCAAAGAATTCACAATCTCCGTCCCCGCCCCCACGAACGGCACGATAAACTATGCGCGGCTGTACATCTACACCACCTGGGGGCATGACGAGACGAGGAAAGAGGGCACCCCGGTCAGGATCAGTCTCGCAGTCGACGGGGCGACCATCGCAGCCGACAAGGCCTACAACGACCGGAAGAACGAGGGGATCTACAACTACCTGCTGGAGACCCACGCGTTCAACGTCACCGGCATCAAGGACGGCATCGCCGGCGAACACGTCGTGACGGTGAAAAACGACGGGAGGAAGGACGACGTCTTTGCAACCTACGGCGTCGGCCTCCTGGTCGTCACCGAAGACCCCGCCGAACCGGAGATGACCTACTGGATCGCAGAGGGGTCGGATACGCTCTACGCCAACCCGGACTTCGGGACGACGTCTGAGGACTGCATCACGACGGCAGACTTCGACGAGCCCGTCGACCTCTCCGGCACGGGCGAGGCGCGCCTCATCCTTGTCACCACGGCCGGTTCGGGGATGGACGACGACGAACACCGGATCTACTTCAACGACGGCGAGTGGTTCAACCTGCTCACCGGCGGCTCGTCGGCGATCAGCGTGGAAGACCTGAACGTCAGGCCGTACCTCCGAAGGTCGGAGAACGAGGCGGGGATCCAGAGCCTCATCTCCACGACGAAAGGCGACTACATGGAGAACCGCGCCATCATCCTCGTCGTCAGGAAAGGCATGTCGCCCGAAGTTTCCGAGGTGAACGCCACGCCCACGTCGGTTGCGTCCGGAACCCCGACGACATCGTCCGGCGGCACCGGATCGCGGTTCACCCTCAACACGAGCAACGGCCGGATCGAGGCCGCGCACATCGTCGCCGGCGACGGCGCCGTTCAACTCCATATTCCCGAGGGGGCGACGATCACCGGAGGTTCCGGGAACCTCGTCCAGGCGATAACGCTGCAGAGGCTCGCGCCCGATGATGCGGAAGGCGTCGATCCGGCTTACACAGTCGGCAACGAGGATATGGTGAGCGACATCCCGCTCAGGCTGATCGTCTCCGTGAACAAACCGGGAGGCGTAATTGCCAGGTACGACAACGCTTCGGCCGTCTGGCAGACCCTGGAGACCGCGGCCGATGCAACGGGAGGCAGCATCTCGGCAAAGATCCGGCAGGGAGGCGTTTATGCGGTGCAGTACGGTGAGGGCGACAGCGGCTCCGCAGAGAAGGTGCAAACCATCCAGACCGGAAAACTATCGGATGGTTTATCCGGTGTCGCCACGACCTTCCTCGGGCTGTTCAACATCAACCCCTCAGGTTCTCCTCCGACGGCGGAGCCCACGCAGGTCCCGGCCGACCCCGTACCTACTCCCGACCCGGGGTCGGCAGCAGCTCCCATGTCCACGCCGACACCCGCCGTCGACCTCGCCGCGATGCGGTTCGACCTCTCGGTGCTCTCCGATCCGCCAGGGGCGCTTGTCGACCTCGACGGCGAGTACACCGGCAGGACGACACCCACCGCCTTCAAATCGCTTTCGGGCGGCAGCCATACAGTCCGGGTGTACATGGACGGCGCCGAACCAGTGGAGCGGGAGATCCTGCTCGAACGCGACGACGAGGTCGTGGTCGAGGTTCCGGCGAAGGCGTCCCCCGGCCTTCTCCGCACCTGGGAGCAGAACCACTACGGGGGCGTTTACGTCGATTCGTTCCCGAAAGGAGCGGATATTTACGTCGATGGCCGCAAGACGGACCGGGTGACTCCCTGTGTCATCTACGGACTGAAAGAGGGACTGCACACCATCAAGGTGAAGAAAGAGAAAACCGCGTTCAGCTCCGAAAAAGAACGGGCCTGGATCGAGAGAAACGTCATGAACCGGGTGACGTTTCCCACCGGCAACGCGGAGTTGACGCGTTCGATCACGTTCGAGTCGGACGAGTACGCCCAGAAACAGTTCTCGCTCAACGGCAGGTACCTGGGCGACAGGTTCTCGAAGACAGTCGAGGTCAGGGGACTCACGGGGGCATATCTCACCGTCCATGACGGCGAGAGTTACCTGACGCACAGAATATCCACCTTCGTCGAGTCGAACGACACCGTGAACGCCGTGTTCTCCGATGCATCCTGCAGCCTTCTCGTGACGTCGGCGCCGGCGGGGGCGGCGATATCGGTCGACGGGTTCCAGACCGGCTTTGCCACGCCGTATGTCGTGAAAAACATCTCGGGGGGGAAACACCTGGTTTCGGTCTCAAAGCCGGGGTACATCACCGGGGAACGGGAGATCCTGCTGACGAACGGCTCCGGCGACGCCACGGTGGAGGTCACCCTCGAACCCTACACCTGGGGGTCGCTTGAGGTCTCAAGCGACCCTGTGGGCGCCAGAATATACCTCTTCGGCCGGGATACCGGGGAAGTGACGCCCTACACCTTCCACTATCTCAATATAGGCAGCTATTCGGTGAAGGTGGTGGGGAAGAACGCATCGACGACGATGGAGGACGTGCTGGTCTCCCCGTATGCGACCACAGGGTGCCATGCGGATCTTACAGGGGAGTGAGGGGTCCCCAGCCATCTCGTTTTTTCCGGGGCGGACCGGTGCGGGTTTCAGCCCCACGCTTCCCCGGCCGTGCAGCTCCGTGCGATTGTTCCGGTAGTGCGCCTGCAGCATCGCATCCCGGCAGAATAATCGTGCATGAGTACAAAGAATACAGCTGGCCCTGTTCTTTTTCAACCATCTCCATGTTGGATCTACAGGGCCATCTTCCTGCGCCGGGATGGAGACGTCACTTCTCCCGGCGCAGCCGCACGCACGTTTCTCCGGGGCCGGGCTCGCCCGGCGTTTTGAGGACACTCTTCTACAGAGATGCGATCGAACTGATGTATCCCGCACCCGGGGCCTCTGCAGTTGACGGATGTCTCTCCGGAGCGTGACGGCATCCCCCGGGGCGGGGAGGTTGCTTTTGGACCGCCCGATGCGGTCCCGGTAGGTTTTCATGCGCCCGGCTGTTCTTGACCCGCGCCGGGCATAGCCTCCCCGGCACTGATACCGGACGATACTGATCGGTAGCAAAAATATCTATATTATAACTACATATTAAAGTTTAAGCGAATAAATTTCATATAAAATATTAAATAGTAAGGCTTTTATCATACTAAAGCGATCCCCCTCCTGCCGGGGGATGGCCCCGGACATCAAACCAACATGGAGATGGAAAGTATGAAAACAACCAGACAGTGCATGCTGACCGGCATGCTCGTGCTGATAGTAGCATGCATGCTCGCAGCACCGGTATCAGCGGATGATGCATATCTCGGGACACCGCCGGTAACGGAACTGAGCGGTACAGTCAACGGGGGTGTTGATGTCCTGTTCTGTAACACATGGAAGACCACCAACCCGATTGACACCGATGACGCCTGGGCAAATTTCACGCTGGAGGTCAATCCCGCGAACGTCGACATGCAGTTTGCACACCTGTACGTCGTGGTATACAGTGGAAACATGACCGCCAACTACGAAGGAACCGAGACAGTGGAGATGTACAGAAACGGAGGGAACGCGGTCACACTGGCAGACGCCCAGCCACTGGATCTGGAATACGATCCTGAAACCGGAACTGCGTACAACACAACGGTATCTGCTCCGTTTACTGATCTGTCCAGAGTCACCAGTGACTATGTCTCTGTCTTCGACGTGAAGGACTACCTGACCAACCAGGACATCGACGTGTACGTTCAGACAACGAACGAGACCGGAAGATTCGACGGCCGGATCAAGGAGGTCAAGCTGGTCTACGGCTGGAACGTGACATCCGGTTCGAGTGGCGACACCCAGTACTGGGTGAACGAAGGCCACGACCCGATGACCAAGTACATCGGCACGTACACCGACAACAAGACGTGGTTCAACGGTACTACAGATCCTGAGGAATTCACTGCAGAGCTGTGGGTGGACTACTTGGCCTCGGCCAGCGGGACGTACACCTGGAACGGTAATGCAATCACCCCCACTGTAACTCAGGGGACCTACGCAGGGCTTGGATACCTGACATGGACTGATGAGCAGCAGCCCCCTTACGTGCTAGAGAACAATGTCCTCACGTACGACCGGTCGGGCAGCTGGTATAAGATCATCACAGCAGTATTCACCCTTAAGGAGACGACATAGTTCCATCGGAAGAATACCGGCCGGCGAAGAGCCTTAAAATGCCTCTTCCTGCCGGGACCCGAGGGTTCACACGGCCCCTGCATCTATATGCGGGGGCCGGCCACTCCTCATAGAACATCGCGTTGACAGGCACGGCAGCGAGCAGTTGCCCAGCAGTCACACCAGGGCCCACAGGACATGACCCTGGGTATGAAACTTCACATTTCTCATCGAGGTTGTCCCAAAAGGATCTGTGATCCTCCGGTACACCCTGATTGAAACACTTATATCCACGGGATCTGCCATCTGAACCATATCCTAGGCTGGAAGGGTGAAACGGCCTTCCATAGGGTATCGCACCTTCGCACCTGGCGGTGCTCACATTCGCGAGCTCTGCCGCGGCCTCCACACTCGGGGCGGCGCGCGAACCCCGGTTCGATTCGCAAGGTGCGTGGGCCACCTGTCGGCCCGGGTTGTTCCGGTACTCGCGGGACGTTGGGGAAAACCGGTTCCTGGGTGCATCTCCCTTCCAGAGTATTACGGAAATGTGATTTACACACCTAAGATAATAATAAATTTATAAATATTATGATCTAGTATGAACGATCTCAATTTATATATTATTAAGTGGCATCCCCTACTCACCCCATTTTACCATCGGTGCTCCTCTGATCGCCGGACCGGAGCGCCGGTGTATCGGGCGACATGAAACGATGAAAAAAGGAGCTGGATGAAAAATGCAACGAACATTTCAGATCTTCTGTATCGCAATTCTGCTGTGCATGAGCGCACTGGCCGCACCCGTCGCGGCGGCGACCCTGACCGTCGCGGCGGACGGGAGCGGGGACTACACATCCGTCAAGGCAGCTGTCGATGCAGCATCGCAGGAAGACATGATATATATCAAAAGCGGGATCTACTCTGAGTCAACTCAGATCATCGTCAGTAACCCCGACATCACGATCAGGGGAGAAGGCGCCGATAAAGTCACCCTGATTCTTGGAGGAAACCCCATGTCCCTTCAGGCATCCGGGTGCCATGTGGAGGATCTGAAATTTCAGGGCCACATATCCGGGATATTAATTGAAAATACTGCTCCAAATTGTGTCGTCAGGAATAATCTATTTGTAAATCCCGATGTTGCTGTAACAGTTAGATCGTCGTACAATATTGTCGATAATAACGTAATTCTTAACCCAGTGCAAACATATGGAGGCGTTTATGTTATTAGTACTGCAGAATTTAATGTCATCCACAATAATACCATTTCAGGAGCGACAGGCAGTTACGGTGCATACCTGCGGGGTGCATCCAACCTTTTTGAAAACAACACAATCAAGGACGGATCGTCATACGGGTTGTATGTCCGGGGAGGAAACAACACAATCACAAGGAACTCAATAGTCAATAATACCGATGCAGGTATCAGAGTATACAGCGCAGGCCCTGACAACCGCATCTACCTGAATACCGTCAGCGGCAACGCCGGGACGGTAGTCCTAGGAAGCACCCCGCCGACAAGCATCTTCTGGGTCTCGCCCGACCCGGTCGATTACACCTACAACGGCACGCCGCGGTCTGCCATCCTGGGCAACTACTGGGGCAGCGACTATTCCGGCGGGGATGCCGACGGAGATGGGATCGGTGATGAGGTCTTCACGGTTCCCGACAGTCTCGGGAGCGACACCGCCCCACTCATGGGCGTCTGGCAGAACGGCACCATTCTTGACGGCGGGCCGGCCACGATCCCACCGTTCGCCGAATTTACTGCAACCCCCACGTCCGGGCAGGCACCCCTGACCGTTACATTCACATCGTATTCCTCCGGGCCCGGGATGATTACTTCCTATGCCTGGGACTTCGAGAACAACGGTGCCATCGACAGCACGGAACAGAACCCGTCCCATATCTACACCGCCGGCGGGCTCTACACGGTCAACCTCACCGTGACCGGACCTGCCGGGTCGGATACCATGGTGAAGACAGGTTATATCACCGTGATCTCTGCGGGTGCAGACCTCGCAGTCTCTGCCGGGCCAACGTCCGCTTCCTCACCCTACCCGGATCTCTTCGCCCACTACTCGCCCAACACCATCAGTGCAACGATCACTAACGCCGGGACCGAAGATGCCACCGGATTCGACGTTACGTTCCTGGTCGACGGGAACGGCACGACAGTGAATGTTCCGGAAGGGCTGGCCGCAGGGAACAGCACCGTCGTGAGTGTCGCGGACTCAGCGGATCGGCGTGTCGGCGATTCGGTCCCGATCATGGTCACGGTCGATGCGGAGAACGCGATCGCCGAGAGCGATGAAACCAACAACCAGTACACATATGAGGCGGCAGTCATCTACAACGGCTATGCAGGCTGGCGATGGGGTGACGGCCCGGACATCACGACCAAACGAATCTACGAACTCAAAGGCGACGTTCTGCATTCCTTCGGGGATAGTGACTACACCGGAATCGACACCACCGGCTCGACGATAACCTGGACTGAAACGGATCTACCCATTCCCGAGGGAGCAACAGTGAAGGAAGCACGGCTGTACGTGCCCTACACCTGGGACAAACAGAACTGGTATGCTCCCGACAACGTCACCATGACCTTCAATGGAGCCACCATACCGTATGAAACTCATTATGGGGAGAGTAAGAACTGGGGTACATACCCTGAACCGTTTGGTTTGATGATCTACAATGTGACCGACCAGTTTGACCCTGCCGGCAACAACGCATTTATGAATACAACCGGCCGGAGCCCCTACTACGGGTATCTCCCCATCCGGGGAATGAACCTTGTGGTCGTTTATGAGGACACGAACTCAACCGAGAAGCTGATCTACCTCAATGACGGGTTCGATATGCTCTTTGCGAGCTCTATTTACTATACGACCCCGGAGACAGCCACAGCATACGCACCGTTCACCGGTGCCGGGATCGCCATGGACCGGGTGGAAGCCGCGACACTGACGACATCGGTAACCCGTGGAAGTGCCCGGGGTATGATGCTGTTCAACGGGGTCTCCTATCCCTCCTACTGGGCACCCGGACAGGGCGAGATCGGGCTGAACACGACCGACATCACGCCGTACCTCACTGCTGCCAACAACACCGTGATGTTCCGGAGCCAGAACGAAGGGCTTGGTATCGAAGCGTACCTGGCGATCCTCAAGGTCGACTACCGGGGAGAGGCAACCATCCCGGTCGCGAACTTCACGGCGAACGTGACCAATGGCGACGCGCCGCTTGCGGTGCAGTTCAACGACACCTCGACCGGTTCGCCGACCGCGTGGACCTGGGACTTTGAGAACAACGGCATGATCGACAGCACCGAGCGGAACCCCGTCTGGACCTATGCGTCCGCCGGGAACTACTCGGTCAACCTCACGGTCACGAACGCCGCCGGCACTGACACAAAAGTGAAGACCGACTACATCACGGTCACGGGATCTTCCCTCCCCTGGCAGGACCCCTGCGAATCGCTTGACGAATGGACCTGCATTAACAGTGATCTGATTAACACGACGGTCTATGAAGGAAACTACAGCATAGGCTGTGATCCAAGTCAGTTCACATCTGGATCTGATATATACGCCTCCGCTGAAAGGAAGATCGATATCCCAGAAGGAGCAAAGACTCTTCGCTTTGAGGCATTGTCGTTATCGACCAACTATGTCTACAACAGCTGGGTAAAAGTCTTCCTGGATGGCGATGAGAAGCTGTCTCTTCCTGTTGTTCTGAACAACAAAAACTGGGAACATTACGAGATTGACCTCACTGAGATAGAGCCTGGCGAACACACCTTCAAGATAGAGTCATATATGGAAAGCTGGTGGGGAAATGCCGGATTCTATATCGACAACATCTGGGTGATAAATGATGATGAGGTCCTCAGCGTCGTGAACGTCACGCCGGCTGAGACCGAAGTTTCGGTGGGAGAAAACACGGCTTTCTCTGCAGAGGCATATACACAGTACGGCGGGCGCCTGCCCGAGACAACGTTCACCTGGTCTTCGTCCAATGAGGCCGTCGGCACGGTAAACGAGACAGGATACTTCACCGCCCTCGCAACAGGAACGACGACCGTCACCGCCGCCGCGGAGGGCGTGAACGGGACCGCGCTGGCGACGGTCACCGGCGGCGTCGCCCCGGTCGCGAACTTCACGGCGAACGTGACCGCCGGCGACGCCCCGCTCCCGGTGCAGTTCAACGACACCTCGACCGGCGACCCGACCTCCTGGCTCTGGGACTTCGGGGACAACGCAACCAGCGACCAGCAGGACCCGGTCCACACCTACCTGACCGCAGGAACCTACTCGATCAACCTCACGGTCAGCAACGACCACGGCAGCGGCTCTGAACTGAAGCCCAACTACATCCAGGTCACCGGCGGCTCTTCCGGCGGGGAGGCGCCTGTTGCCGCATTCACCGCAACGCCGATGAACGGGCCTGCACCGCTCTCCGTCACCTTCACCGACGCCTCGGCCAACGCCCCCACCGCATGGCTATGGGAGTCGCGGCCGTCCGGAACCGACGAGAGCTGGACTGAATTCTCAACCGAGCAGAGCGCGACCTACGAATTTGCAGCGGGAGCCTACGACGTCCGGCTCACCGCGAGCAATGCCGACGGAAACGATACCGCAACAAAGACCCAGTACATCTCGTCCTCCGCAGGAGCGAAACGCCTCGCCACGACTCAGAGCGGCACGGTCTCCGGCGATCTCTATGTGGGAGCGTCTGGAGAATTCGGCTCCGGGACCTCTTATACGACGAACACGCTCAACCAGACGTTCAACCTCCCGGCCTACACCGACATCCAGTGGGCACGGCTGTACACGGTCGTATACGCTGCAGGTACGGATAACCGGACGGGAACCGCGACCGTCAAGTTCGACGGCGACGGCGACGGCACCTACGATACGCTCGGCACCGAGACCCTTGCCACCGCCGCGGACAACACGGCCAGTGTCTACCCGGTCAACGATCACGTGAACCGCCAGTATTCGGATTACCTGATCTGGTACGACGTGACCGATCGCATCGGTTCGCAGAGCCCGAAGGCGGAGGTCGTCTCGACCCCGGTGGCATCGAACTTCGACGGCCGCATCAAAGAACTCGTCCTCGTGGTCGCCTACAACGACGGCGACGACGACGAAGTGCGCTACTGGGTGAACGACGGGCACGATTACCAGGCGAACGGCGCAGGCGGGGTGACCGCGACCTTCGCCACCGGCGGACTCGCCGCCGGCTGGACGGATGCAACCCTCCGAAACGTCATGCTCTCTTCCAGAGACGCCCTGTATACGTTCAACGGTGCCGACTACACGGGCATAACCCCGTCAGGGTACTTTGGGACGAACACCTGGGACGTCGGGAGCGACCTGACCGCCGGCAGCGACAGCAGTCTCACCTACGTGCCGAACGGCGGATCGTACAAGACCACGCTCGCGACACTTGCCGTGAAGTACCCCGGCCTCGACGCCCCGGTCGCGAACTTCACGGCGGACGTGACGAGCGGCGACGTCCCGCTCGTCGTTGTGTTCACCGACACCTCGGCCGGCGACCCGACCTCCTGGCTCTGGGACTTCGGGGACAACGCGACCAGCGACCAGCAGGACCCGGTCCACACCTACACCGAGGCCGGAACCTACTCAATCAACCTCACGGTCAGCAACGACCACGGCAGCGACTCTGAACTGAAGCCCAACTACATCACCGTCACCGGCGGCGGCTCCGGCGGGGACGCCCCCGATCTCGCGGTCAGCTCCCTCTCCCCGAACAACGGCGAAGTCTTCTCCGCCTCCGAGAACACCTACGCGGCAAAGATCGTCAACACCGGCACCGGCGACGCCGGTGCGTTCTCCGTCGAGTTCAACGTCAGCGGGATCGCCGGCACCGTCGCCGTCGCCGACGGCCTCGCCGCCGGGGCAAACACCACCGTCGCCTGGACCGACGAGACCGTGCGCGAAGCGGACGACGACGTGACGGTCACGGCAACGGCCGACGCAGACGGTGCAATTGACGAGGCGAACGAGGAGAACAACCTCCTTACAGTCGAGAAGACCGTCGTCCACAACGGCTACCGCGGCATGCGCTGGACCGACGGCGAGGACATCGCCACCGCCGCAACCTACGACGTCCGCGGCGACCTCCTCTGGTCGGCAGGCGACAGCGCCTACCTCTCCGCCGGCACCGGCTGGACCGAGTACGCGGTACACTGGACGGCCGACGACCTTGCGGTTCCGGCGAACGCGACGATCGAAGGTGCCCGCCTCTACGTCCCCTACACCTGGGACAAGGGCCCGGTCTTCCCGGAGAACGTCACCCTGACCTTCAACGGCGTGATGGTCGATCAGGACGCCTTCTACGAAGACGAGAAGATGTGGGGCACCTCCTACCCCTACGGCATGACCGTCTACGACGTCACCTACGACTTCGATGCCGACGGCAACACCGCGACGCTCACCAACACCCTCCCCGGCGGCGGGAACGTCTCGGTCCGCGGGATGGTCCTCGCGGTCGTCTACGACGACGGGGTCACCGCCCCGCACACCGTCATCATGAACGAGGGCTTCGACCTCCTCTACGGCGGCGAATCCCAGGGCACCACCCCCGAACAGGCGACGGCCTATGCGCCGTTCACCACCCCCCTCGACACCGTCAACGTCCGGAACGCCGCCCTGATCACCGTCGCCCCCGGCGCCGGGCCGACCGAAGGTGACCTCCTCTTCAACGACGAGGTCGTCGAGGACGCCTGGAACTACGCGGGCACGAGCCAGATCGGCGTCGACGAGCGCGACGTGACCTCGTTCCTCCTCCCCAGCGAGAACCTGGCAGGGTTCCGGAGTGACGGCGACTGGATGGAAGCCGCCGCCGCCTTCCTGGTCGTCGAGTACCCGGTCCCGGCCGGCAGCATCGCCGTCGTCTCGACCCCGACCGGTGCCGAGGTCTGGCTCGACGGGGAAGACACCGGGCAGGTGACCGACTGCTTCCTCGAGGACGTTCCGGTCGGCGAACACGTCGTCACCCTCAAACTCGACGGCTACGCCAACGCCTCGACAACGGTCACGGTCGCCGAAGGCGAGATGGCCGAGGCCGTCCTCGAACTGACCGCCCTGACCGGCAGCCTGAACGTCACCTCGATCCCCGACGGCGCTGCGATCCTCGTCGACAGCGCGGATACGGGTGAGGTCACCAACGCCACCGTCGACGGGATCGGCGTCGGCAACCACAACGTCACCCTCAGGAAGGACGGGTATGTCGACGCCGTGGTCGGGGTAACCATCGAGTACAACGAGACCGCAACCCTCCACCTCGACCTCATCGAGGCCGTCGGCAGCATCGCCGTCACCTCGACGCCCAACGGCGCCGCGATCTGGCTCGACGGGGAAAACACCGGCCGGACGACCGACGCCACCCTCACCGGCATCCCCGCCGGGGAGCATACCGTCACCGTCAGGAAGACCGGATATGCGGACGCCACGGCAACCGTCACGGTCGAACACGGCGAGACCGCACCGGTCCACTTCGGCCTTGTCCCACCGACAGGGAACATCGCCGTCACCTCGGCACCCGACGGCGCCTGGATCTTCCTCGACGGCACGGAGACCGGTGAAGTGACGAACGCCACCCTGACGAACGTCCCGCCCGGCGAACACACGGTCCGTCTCGAACTGGAGGGCTACCTCGATGCCGAGGAGACCGTGACCGTCACTGCAGGCGGGACCACGGCCTGCCACCTCGACCTCGACAGGGTCGTGGTGATGCCGGTGGCCGGCTTCAGCGCCGACGTGACGAACGGCGCAGCGCCGCTCACCGTGACGTTCATCGATGCCTCCACAGGAAACGCGACCGCGTGGGCCTGGGACTTCGGCGACGGGGGAACGTCGACCGACCAGAACCCGGTCCACACCTACCTGACCGCAGGAACCTACACCGTCAGCCTCCGGGCCACGAATGCGGACGGGAGCAACACCGCGGCGAAGACGGGATACATCACTGTGACCCTGCTGCAGGGCGAACAGAGCAAGGATCTGTTCCTTGACATCCCCGGCTGCACGGTGACACCCGACAGCGGCGGCAGCACGCAGGTCAGCATCAACACCTCCGAAACCGGCGCCAGGGTGACGGGCAACACCGTCACCATCCCACAGGCAGACTACACCCTGGTCATCGAGACGGAGGACCCCCCCACGGTCGAGGACGGCACGATCACCGGGACGATCGCAGCCGTCAGGCTTGATACGCAGCCGGTGATCACCGAACTCGATGCGATCGGGACGGTCAGCGCCTCGGTCTCGGTGAACCTGACCGGTCTTCCCGGGGGGGCCGGCCTCACGACGACCGTCTCGCAGGAGATCTCTCCCGACGCACAGAGCGCGTTCCAGCTCGCCGCCGGCACCGACGGGCTGGACCTCGGCGATATCGCCTACACCATGAACATCGTGAGAACGAACCTCGAGAACGGCCAGGACATCACCGGTGCCACGATCCGGATGACGGTCAGTCCCGCGTGGGTTGCCGACCACGGCGGCGTGGATGCCGTCAGGATCATCCGGTCCGCCGAGGACGGCACGAAAGAAGTCCTCGCGACAAGGCTCGTCGGCACCGATGCCGGCGGGAACATGGTCTTCGAGGCTGCATCACCGAACGGCCTCTCGATCTTCGGACTGGCCGCCGTCTCGGCAACAGCGCAGGCGCAGACCTCCTCCGGGAGCAGCAGCAGCAGCGGCCGTACCTCGACCGCGGTCGATGCGGCGAACGACCTCATGCCCGGCGAGAGCGTCACCCTCGCGATGGACAGGACGGCAGTCTCGGCGATCACCCTCACCGCGAAGAACGCGATCGAGGAGATCATGGTGACCGCGGCGAAGGGCTCGCTCCCGCGGTCTGCCGAACCCCCGGCGGACACGGTCTACCAGTACGTCCAGGCGACCCTCTACAAGGCAGCCGAAGAGGACCTCAGCGCGGTCCGGGTCCGGTTCGCCGTGCCGAACACCTGGCTCGACGAGCACGGGTACACGGCGAACCAAATCATGCTGCTCCGGTACGCCGAAGGCGCATGGCAGGAGGCTCCGGTCGAGGTGCTCGGCGAAGAGAACGGCAACACCGTTTTCGCCGCAGACACCGGGGGATTCGGCCTCTTTGCGATCGCGGCGGCCGGACAGGCTCCCGGCGGGACGGCCGGCACGACGCCGCAGACCATCGCGGCGGAGACGCCGGTCGGGGCAGAGGCCGCGGGAACCACGGCAACGCCGACCGGCACGGTCCCGGCGACGCCGCAGACCACCCCCCTCCCGGTCTGGACGGCACTTCTGGCGCTCACGGTCCTCCTCCTGGTGAGGAGGAGACTCTGACCCCCTCTCTTTTTGTCGTTGTGATCATCCCGGAATACCTCTGCCGAGAGAGACAGCCACCGATACCGCTCTGCCCCAACACCCTCAGAACAGAATCATCACCAGCGCGACCGTGACCACCTTCGCGGCCATGCTCGCCGCGTACGTGACCAGCGCCACCCTGATGCCGAACCGGCCGAAGAGCGAGAGGTAGAGCGGCACGGAGTACTTGACGTAGATCATGGTGATGACCACCATGCTCCCGAGGACGAGCGTGACGAGCGCCGTCTTGAGCGTGAGGATGCCGTTATCGAGCAGGGACGCAACGATCGCGTAGCCTGCCGAGAAGTGGACGAACTGCGCCACGAGCGCCGCGGCACTCTCGCCGGGGAGGCCGACGGCCCTGAGGAGTGGGTCGAACGCGGCGGCGACGGCGTCCATGATCTCCGTCGCGGAGAGAAGGGAGAAGACGATCAGCGCGGCCAGGGTGATGGGAACGACCCGCCGGAGTGTCGGAACCGCCTTCCTGCACCCGGCAAGGACGACCTCCCGGTTGAGAACGAGAGCGGCCGCGGGTGCGGAAGGTGCCAGAGCAGACGCGCACCCGGGGTTTGCGAGAAACCGGCGGCTGTAGAGGAGGGCAACAAACGCCTGGATGCCGCTCGAGAAGAGGTTCAACCCCGTGTAGATCGCCCCGATTACGGGTCCGAGGAGGACCAGGGCCGCAGGGAGCTGGACCCGGAAGAGCGATTCCCCAAGCACCACCGGGAAGGTGCCCATGATGAGTACCGGGATCACCTCCCGCTCCGTCACCTTCCCGTCGTGATAGTATTCGGCGAGCATCGACTTGCCTGCCGTGGCGTTGACCCCCATGGCGACGACCGAGAGGATGCACGCGTCGGAGAGGCCGGAGACCCTGCAAAACGGCCCGGTGAACGATGAAAGCCGGGAAAAGACCCCGGTCTCGGCAAGGATGTTCGCGACGACGATGCCCGCGGTTACCAGCAGGACGGCGTTCACCACGGAGGAGATCACCGGCATGCCGGATACAGCCCCCTCCTAACTCCGTCAGTCACTCTCCACACTCCCGACAACCTCAGTAATACGATCTATTATAATTTATATAATAAGTATTACCACCCCTATCGTTGATAGAACCTGCAGGAAGTACCCGTTCTGCCCGGCACCGTGCCGGTGCGGCCGACGCGGGATCGACCGCCATTGCCACTGCGCAGGAGAAGACCGTGCCCAGAGAAGCATCTGCAGACGTATCGCAAACACCGAACTGAATTCAGGAAACAAGTGATGACATTGTTGTGGCACCGGGAACAGGATTCGACACGAGATGACGGAACTACCCCAACTGCAGGATTCCCGTTCGGGATGCTCGACAGTATCAAAGCGCTGGCCGCACGCATCAGGGCGCGACAGGACGCGCGGGCGACAGACGCCCCCCTCGACAGCCCGGCCCCCCCACCGTCGGCGACGGTACGATCGCGTCCTACTACGTCGCCGTCTTCGCCGCATCGCTCGGAAACCTCCTCCCCACCGAGCGTGCGCCGACGGTCACCGTCATGATGGCCAGCACGACGGACAACGTCACGCTCTACCATAAGGGCAGCGACTGGGTGCGGGCGGCCGACCTCGAGGTCATCGTCTCGAACGCCACCGCGACCCGGAAGTATCGCTCTGATATGTTCGTCCTGTCGCCTGAAAAGCAGGTCTTCGACCTCGGGAGCAGCATCGTCGTGCCGTACCAGCCCGGCGACAGACAGGTGCGCCTCGTCATGCCGCGGGCGGTCCTCTTTTCCGGGGAGGTGCGGTGAATGGACGAACGCGCCGTCACGCCGGTCGTCGCGGCGATGCTCCTCCTCGCCGTCCTGGTGATGTTCCTCTCAGCCTACAACGCCATCGTCGTCCCCTCGCTCAAGCAGCAGGCGGAGGTGGAGCACCTGCACGCGGTCGAGGAGTCGTTCCTTGCGTTCGAGTCGGACATTACCACCGTTGCGGCACTCAAACAGGACCTGCAACTCTCGAAACGCATTCCCCTCGGCGGGGGCGGGACGATCCTCGACCCGGTCAGGTCGGGGGGGACGCTCCGGGTCTTCGAGGATCCGGGGGGCCCACTTGCCAGCGTGACCCTGAACGGGACGACCTACAACTGCAACCTGACGAACTTCTCCTACACCCCGATCGGCAGTTTCTGGCGCGACCAGGGGTATGCCTGGCAGTACGGCTACACCAACGTCACCGGGGGAGGGCTCCAGACGTCGCTCGAGTACCCGGATATGGACGAGGTCCGTAAGGCTGCGGAGACCTCGGGGTTCGCCGCCTCGCTCATCGGGATCGAGCACGATGGACAGTACGACGAGAACAACAACTACAACTGCACCGCCGTCCGGATCTCGCTCGTGACGTTCGAGCCCGGAGAGCGTACTTTCGCGAGCGGGAACGGCGTGGGGACGCTCTCCCTGGATGCGTCGGTGGAGGATATACCGGTCAACCTGACAGCCACCGGATCCTCAGAAACTATCGGGATCGCGGTTAACACGAGTCTCCCGGTCCCAATGAACAAGTCATTACGGCAGAAGTGCAACGAGACACTCTCCGAGATGAATGGAACCTACGATAACGTCAAAAACTACGCGACCATATCCGAAGACGGCTGGGACCAGGTGACGCTCTCCTTCGACGAAGGTCATGCGCCCGAGCGTGTAACACTGCGCCGGGTCAGGGTAGCCGTCTCGGCCCTGGGGTGATGTATTCCGACCGAAATCGCCCAAGTAGCCCACATTTTGCGCCGGCCGGTGTACACACATTTTATAGTTCAACAGTGCAAACACTGAAATTGATCCGTTTTTTGGGGCGATCGCATACCGCGGGAGCCTCATGGCAATAACCTGCCGGATTACGAAATATGCCGACCATGAACCTGAAGGGCTGGATGGAACGCGACGGGGTGCGGCTCTCCCCCGCCGATGTGGAGCGGATGCTCGGAGAGGGACCGGAAACCATCGCCCGATGCGGCGGCGAGTTCCTGCTAGAATGGGGCGACTGCATCGCTCGCGACACCTTCGGCGTCATGCCCGGCCCGGTCTCGCCGGGAACAGTCCGGTGCAGCGGGCGCGAGGGGGCCCGGATAGCCCCCAATCCTCCGCCCTGCACCCTCGAGGAGGCGATCGTCACCGCGGTCGATCTGCGGAGCGACGAGGGCGTGATGGCATTCTCCGGCGGCGTGGACTCGGGCCTCGTCGCCGGGCTCGCCGGCCTGCCCTGCGTGACGGTGGGAATCGAGGGGTCGCACGACGCAGCGTGGGCGGCGAAGGCCGCCCGGACGATGGGGCTCGACCTCACGATTGTCTCCCCGACCGAAGACGAGGTTGCGGAGGCGCTCGCCCGGGTGGTCCGGGTAATCCCCGATCCGACGAACCCGGTCGAGGCCTCGATTGCGGCGACCATGTATTTCGCCGCCGCCTGGGCGGGAGAGCAGGGACACACCCGGATCCTCGCCGGGCAGGGAGCCGACGAGCTCTTCGGCGGCTACGCCCGCTACCTCACCTCCCCGGACCTCGCAGCGGAACTCGATCGCGACTTTGCAGACCTCGGGCGCCAGGGGGCGAGGGACCAGGCGGTGGCGGCGCTCCACGGGGCATACCTGTCGATGCCCTACCTCGACGTCCGGGTGGTGCGCGCCGCGCAGGCGATCCCGGCGAGAGAGAGGGTGCGCGGGGGGGTGAGAAAATATCCCCTGCGTGTGGTCGCAGAACGCCACATTCCCCCCGAAATCGCCCGGGCCGAGAAGAAAGCGATGCAATACGGTAGCGGAATCTGGCGGATAATACAACGCCTCTCCCGTAAAAACGGTTATAAAAAGTCGGTACAAGGGTACTTAACGGAGATCAGCAGGGCGGAACATGATTACTGAGAGCGATATTGAGCATATAGCAGAACTTGCGGATATCGGCATATTGAAAGACGAGGTGCCGGAGTTCACCACCCAGTTCAACGCAATCCTCGACTACTTCGAAGTTCTCGACACCGTAACGGGCGAAGGCGCCCCGGCGGCCGGGATCACGAACGTCTTCCGGGAGGACGAGCCCCGGTCCTGCCTCACGCAGGAGGCGGCCATCGCGAACGCCGGGTCGACCGAGAACGGGTTTATCAAGGCGCCGAGGGTGATGTAAGTGGCGGGGACGCTCGACTTCTCGCCCGACGACCGGTACAACGCATTCATCACCACCTGCCGCCAGGCGCCGTTTTCCGACGGGGCGCTCGCCGGCACCGCCGTCGCGGTCAAGGACAACATCTCCACGGCAGGCATCCGGACCACCTGCGCCTCAAGGATCCTCGAGAGCTACGTCCCGCCGTACGATGCCTACGTCGTGGGACTCCTCCGGAAAGCAGGGGCCGCGATCGTCGGCAAGACCAACATGGACGAGTTCGGCATGGGCACCACCACCGAGACGAGCGCGTTCGGGCCCACCAGGAACCCGGCGGACCCGTCAAGGGTGCCCGGCGGGTCGTCCGGCGGGAGCGCCGCCGCGGTCGCCGCAGACCTCGTCCCGATGGCACTCGGCACCGATACCGGCGGCTCGATCCGATGCCCGGCTGCGTTCTGCGGGATCGTGGGGCTCAAGCCCACTTACGGCCGGGTCTCCCGCTACGGCCTCGTTGCCTACGCAAACTCCCTCGAGCAGATCGGGCCGATGGCCCGGACTGTGGAGGATGCTTCAAGGCTGATGTCGGTGATCGCGAAGTACGACCCCCGCGACTCGACGATGCTCGATCGGCCGTACGACCACCGGCCTTCGGCAGATATCGCCGGCCTCCGGATAGGGATACCGGAGGAGTACTTCGGCGAAGGCGTGGACCCCCGCGTCGCGGAGACGGTCAGAAACGCGATCGCCGTCCTCGAAGGGCTCGGGGCCGAGACCGTCACGGTGAGCATACCCGGCATGCGGCACGCGCTTGCAGCCTACTACGTCATCTGCACGAGCGAAGCCTCATCGAACCTCGCGCGGTTCGACGGCGTCCGCTACGGCCCGGCGGTCGATACCAGGAAGACCTGGCACGAGGCCTACCAGGACCTCCGGGAGGAGAAGTTCGGAACTGAGGTCCGGCGCCGGGTCATGCTCGGCACCTTCGCCCTCTCAGCGGGCTACGCCGGCAGGTACTACGCGAAGGCGCAGGTGGCCCGCCGGAATATCATGCAGGACTTCGAACGCGCCCTCCGCGACGCAGACATCATCGCCGGGCCGACGATGCCGACCGTGGCTTTCCGCCTCGGCGAGAAGACCGACCCGCTCTCGATGTATCTCTCGGATATCCTCACGGTGCCGGCGAACCTTGCCGGAATCCCGGCGATATCGGTTCCGTGCGGCAGGATTGACGGCCTCCCCGTGGGCCTCCAGTTGATGGGAAGGCAGTTCGAGGACGAGCGCGTCGTCGACGCTGCCTATGCCTACGAGCAGGAGGTGAGGGCATGAAGACGATCGTCGGACTCGAGATCCACGTCCAGCTCGCGACGACGACGAAGCTCTTCTGCGGGTGCTCGACGGACTACCGGGACGACGAACCCAACACCCACTGCTGTCCGGTCTGTCTCGGCCTCCCGGGGGCGCTCCCGCGCCTGAACAAAAGGGCGGTCGAGTATGGCCTCCGTGTGGCAAAAGCCCTCGATATGAAGGTCCCTGAGGAGTCGGAGTTCGCCCGGAAGAACTACTTCTACCCCGACCTCCCGAAGGCCTATCAGATCACGCAGTACGACAAGCCGCTCGCGGTAGAGGGGACCGTCGAGATCGAGGACGACGAGGGGCACGAAAAGATCGTCCGGATCACCCGGGTGCACCTCGAAGAGGACCCGGGAAGGCTCGTTCACGTCGCAGGCGGCTCGAAGTACTCGCTCGTCGACTACAACCGGTCCGGCATACCGCTCCTTGAGATCGTCACCGAACCGGATATGCGCTCCCCGCAGGAGGCCCGCCGGTTCCTCAACAAGCTCCGGACAGTCCTCGAGTACCTCGGGGTCTTCGACGGCGACCGGGAGGGTGCTCTCCGTGTCGATGCAAACATCTCGCTTGAAGGCTCCGAACGGGTCGAGGTCAAGAACATCTCCTCCTATAAGGGTGTCGAAAAGGCCCTCACTTTCGAGGTGACCCGGCAGAAGAACCTGCTCCGGCGCGGGCAGAAGGTGACGAGAGAGACCCGGCACTTCATGGAAGGCCGCGGAATCACCTCCTCCGCCCGCGGCAAGGAGGAGGAGCACGACTACCGCTACTTCCCGGAGCCCGATCTGAGGCCGCTCCGTGTCGCGGGCTGGGTTGCGGAGATCGACCTCCCCGAACTGCCCGTCGCCCGGAAGAACCGATTCATGGCACAGTTCGGCATATCGCTCAACCACGCCCGGACTCTGACCGGCGACCCGAAACTTGCCGACTTCTATGAGGAGATCGCCCATGTCGACCCGGTCCTCGCCGCCACCTGGGTGGCCGACACCCTTCTCGGGGAGCTCAACTACCGCGACATGAGCATCGCCGCCGTTCCGGCCGACCGCATCGCGGAACTCCTCGAACTCCTGAAGGAGGAGACCATCACTGATGCGGCCGGCGTCCAGGTGCTCAGAGAGATGCTTGATGCCTGCGCGCGAGGCAGGCCCTGCGAGAGGCCTGTCGCGATCGTGGAGCGTGAGGGGCTCGCCAGGGCCACGGGAGGCGAGTTCACGCAGATCGTGCAGGCCGTGATCGCCGCGAACCCCCAGGCGGTGGAAGATTACCGAACCGGCAAGAAGGGAGCCTTAAACTTCCTCGTGGGGCAGGTGATGAAGGAGACCCGCGGCAGGGCGGACCCGCGGGAGCTCGGGCGAATCGTATCCGAGTGTCTCGAGATAGGGGGGGTGTAACCCGCAGTGCATCTGATCATAGCAGAGAAGAATATATCAGCAAACCGTATCGCGCAGCTCCTCGCCGGCAACGAGAAAGTGAGGGCGACAAAGGATGGAAGCGTATCCACCTACACCTTTGACACGAAGACGGTGGTCGGCCTCAAAGGGCACGTTGTGGAGGTGGACTTCGAGCCCGGCTACACGAACTGGCGAAGCGAAACCCACACCCCGCGGAGCCTCATCGATGCGGGCACCGTCAAGAAGCCGACCGAGAAAAAGATCGTCAATATCATCCAGAAACTGTCAAAAAAGGCGGACCTCGTCACCATCGCCACCGATTACGATACCGAAGGGGAACTGATCGGTAAGGAGGCTTACGAGCTTGTCCGTGCGGTGAACCCCAACGTCAGGATCAACCGGGCTCGGTTCTCCGCGATAACCCCGGCGGAGATACGGTCCGCGTTTGAGAACCTGACCGATCTCGACTTCGCGCTCGCGGCTGCCGGCGAGGCCCGCCAGACGGTCGACCTGATGTGGGGAGCGGCGCTGACCCGGTTCATCAGCCTCGCGGCACGCCGGGGCGGCACGAACATCCTCTCCGTCGGCCGCGTCCAGAGTCCGACGCTCGCCATGATCGTTGAACGGGAGCGCGAGATCGAAAACTTCGTTCCCCAGACCTACTGGATGCTCTCGCTCACCACCGAAAAAGACGGCATGCCGGTGGAGGCGCGGCACACCGCCGGGCGGTTCACCGATCACGAAGCGGCCCTCGCCGCCGAGGCGGGGACAAAAGAGCCGCTCGTGGTCACGGACGTGAAAGAGGGGCAGAAGACCGACCGGGCGCCGGCGCCGTTCGACACCACGACCTTCATCGTCGCGGCGAGCCGCCTGGGCCTCTCGGCGGCGAACGCGATGCGGATCGCCGAAGACCTCTACATGAACGGGTACATCTCCTACCCGAGGACCGACAACACGGTCTAC